>Ga0307939_1000534_pt1 | contig 21887 bp, 21 predicted proteins | sample OrgLakmetagen122_FD_201844 | JGI IMG/M metagenome (GOLD analysis project Ga0307939, IMG submission 201844) | Saline water microbial communities from Organic Lake, Antarctica - #122 | ecosystem: Environmental > Aquatic > Non-marine Saline and Alkaline > Saline | place: Antarctica: Organic Lake... | reverse complement strand
GAAAGGTGCGGTTGAAGATAGCCTTGTGAATCTCCCTGATGAGATCAGAGCTGGAGTGATGGCGATGATGGATCAGGCGGATGAAGCCGGCCTGATGGCGGATTTGATTACTCAGCAGTTGGTGCAAGACGTAGACCTGCGGCAGCGTTTACTCGAAACCCCCGAAGTAGGCAAAAGAGTGGCAGTCCTGTGTGATTACCTACATCAGATGCCAAATCAATAATAGTTGGAAACCGAATCAACCGTTTTTCGATATTGCTAGACCGTGGGTTCACCATCTAGCTTCCTTGGACAATGATTTTCGCTTTGTGGGAGGTATCTGGGTTGGTCGAGAAAGGTGGACCGCTCGTTTGGGCGCTACTCGCCTTGGGTTTCTTTGGTTCAATTTTTATTGTTGAGAGATTGTTTTTCTTTCATCGGGCTAGGGTCAATGTCAGCTCAGTGCTCGTAGGCTTGAGTTTGCATATTAACCGGCGGGCGTTTGCCGAGGCTTTGCATGAGGCAGCGAGAGCACCGGGTCCTGTTGGGCGCGTCACACACGCGGCAATCCTCAGATACTATCTCGAGCGCAGAGATTTGGGTGACGTGGTTCGTGAGGCCGGACAGTTGGAAGTGCCGCGTATTGAAAAAAATATTCGTGCGATTCTCGCAGTTGCCTTGGTGGCACCACTAATTGGTATGTTGGGCACTATGCTTGGAATGATCGATGCCTTCCAGCGCCTCAATGAACAGGGAGGACCCGCAACTCAAACGGAGCTCTCTGCCGGCGTGCTTACGGCTCTGATTACCTCCGTGATCGGCTTGACTGTGGCGGTCCCGATGTATGTCTTCTATCTTTATTTTGTGGGTCGTTCCAAACGGCTGGTTTCACGCATCGAACGTGCTGGAATCGAAGTTGTCCATATGATTGCCGATGCGCGTGAAGAGCAGGAATTCGCGCCGTTTCGTGGTGAAACCGCAAACTCGCGAGGGCGTGGCATGATGAAGAAAAAACTTAACACGAAGGATGCTGAGTGAAGCTCGAAACGACTTTGAAAGAGCGGCCTGGCTTTCTCCACGCCTTACCGCTTTTTGACCTGTTCATGACCGTGACGATGCTGCTCATGCTCGGACCCATGTTTCTGACTCAGAGTGGCATTTCAGTGGAGTTACCGGTTTCTCAATTTCAAATGCAGCGCTACTCGGATACTGTGGTGGTGACTTTGACTTCTGGGGCGAACGATCCCCAAATCTACTTGGGAAGGAGAGCTGTTAGCATGTCAGAGTTAAGCCAGCATCTTGAGGATCTTAAGGAGGGTGAAGCGATGTCTCGCTCCATCGTATTGCTCAAAACGGATGTTGGTTCTTCAGCGAACACACAACGGGAGCTGGTTGAAATGATTTTGCTTTCCGGGTTTAAACTGGCATTGGTCGGCGAGTCAGAAACCTTGATGAAAGAAGATTATCAGCCTGATGAATAAGGGGAACCTAATCTTTGACTGGAAGACCCCGGACTCTCATCCATTGGGCAAGATCGTTGCTGTGGTGGTGATCGCTCTGGTGTTCCTTGTGTTCGGTAGCCTGTTCACAGTGCGCTTTACTTCACCTGAAGTTTCTTCAACTCAAGCTGCTTCAGTTTTATTCTTTCCAGATCAGGAAATGGGGCGGCTCTGGCTGATGAAAGCTGAAGAAGAGGGGCCGTTCCCAGGTAGGCTTGAGATTGCAGGCTTACGTGAGTCCTTAGATTTGATCGGCTCTGATAATCTTGAAGGCTTGGCAGCGTGGAATGAATATTCAATCTCCTTGAAGGGTATGAGTGCTCCCGACGTAGGCATTCAGGATGGTGTTTCCACGAAGGGTGTGAGGTATTTTCCATCGCGTAAGAGCAATGTTTTACCTCCGTCTGAGAAATCACTCGAAGCAGCGGACATTGCGCTGATGCCCGTTTTAATTCCCTACAGTGATGAGGCGGTGGAATGGCTGCCGGATCAGCTCCCAGATTTCCAGATGCCGTTGGAGGAGCGAGTTGCCTCAGCTTCCTGGAGGTTTGTGATAAATTTGAGATCCAATGGCTCGGTCGCTCAATGCCTGTCGCTGAGCGGGGGTGATGAAGTGAGCTTGAAATCGACGATCGACTGGTTGGAGAGCTTGCGATTTGAAAAATCTGAAAAGGAATCCCGATGGATGGGCTTGAGAATCGAATTTTTGAACAAAGCTGTTGATGGAACTGACCCTAAATGAATTTGTCCTTAGCCTGATTGCACTTTCTTTTGTGTTAGTCGGAGCTTTTACGCTGATCTCGCGGCTATCGCATTGGAGCGATGAACGGCGTCTCCGGAGATCTAGAACCGAGTGCCGGCTGTGTGGGCATGTGTTTCTTAATGACCACGGAGGTCGATTAATCGAGTGCAACGTCTGCCATGGTATGAATCAGCGCCGATCGAATGGGAAGTTGGGATGATGTGACTAAATTGTCACAATACGTCTGTTCCTGATACGAAACCCCGAGAACAAGTTTTAAAGCAAATGCACAGAGTTCTAGTAGTCGAAGACGAGGTCGATATCGCTGATCTTATTAGGTTTAACCTAGAAAGAGCGGGTTATGAAGTGATTAAGGCGCACGACGGTATTGCCGGGGTGGAAGTCGCAATCCGTGAGCGGCCGGATCTAATCGTGCTTGATCTGATGTTGCCCGGTCGAGATGGATATTCCGTGTTTCGGGAAGTTAGGCGAGATGCGAGGACCTCAAACATTCCGGTGATTATGTTGACGGCGCGAGCTCAAACCGAGGATCGCATCCAAGGACTTGAGGCAGGTGCGGATGATTACTTGACCAAGCCTTTCAGCCCGAAGGAGCTGGTGCTGCGAGTAAACGCAATTCTCAAGCGTACTGACGCGCCGCCCGGGGTGGTGGAATATGAATTTGGCCCGTTTCGGTTTAACAAGAATTCCGTCAAGTTCTACCTAGATAATGAGCCATTGGATCTCACTTCCACAGAATTTAAGCTTTTGCTTTTCCTATGCGAGCGCTCTGGCAAGCCTCAGGACAGAAATGATCTTCTACGGACGATCTGGGGTTACAGTGATGAGGTTCACAGCCGGACCTTGGACACACATATGAAGCGTCTGCGGCAAAAGCTTGGTGATCATGGGGCGTTAATTGAGACTGTCCGTGGAATAGGCTATCAAGTAGCCTCCCGCGACTCATGATAGACAGCGCTGCCATCGCCATTGCCATTTGCGCAGTAATAGGTCTCGCAATTCAGACTTACAGATTACGTATTTCGCGGCGAAATCATGATGTCCAGCTCAGCGCGACGAGACAGCGCTTCGAACAAGATCTTAAAAGTAACCAAGATCAGCATGAGCATCTGCTTGATGCGCTCGGTGATGCTTTCATCATCGTGGATGAGGCTGCGAATATCCGTTTTGCCAACGCAAAAGCACGGGAGCTCTTCCGCGGCCGGCTCTTAACTGGCCGGCCTGTTCGCGAGGCATTTCTCGATCCCCGGTTAGCTGAGGCTTTGCTGCAATGCTTGAAGACCGGTGAACCGGTTCAGGAGCGAGTCGTTCTTCCGCAGCAGACCTCTCCGTTGGGGGATCTAGAGACGCGTGGCAATAATGCTTGGGTGATTGATGCGGCAAAGCTAGCTCATGGATCAGATAGCGCACCCAAGACTCGAGTCATCATTCGGGATGTCACCTCCGAGCACCAACTTGATCAGATTCGTAAGGATTTTGTTGCAAATGCTTCCCATGAATTGCGGACACCTTTGGCGATCATTAGCGGCTATCTTGAGAACTTACTCGATGACGGAATGCTTGAGGAGGCTGAGTTAGCTCGAAGGTTTCTCAGTGTCATGAAAAAGCATACCGAAAGGATCTCTCACATTGTGGAGGATATGCTTGTGATTTCGAAGTTGGAGTCCGGGGAGGCTTCCGCAATCAAGATTGAACCGTTTCGTGTAAGATCCTGTGTGAACGACGTTTTAGAGCGCTTGGAATCGGTTATCTCTAATCAAAAAGCGACAGTTGAGGTGATGTTACATGACGAGAATTTCACCATTCACGGTGATCGCTTTTATTGGACGCAAGTGCTGTTCAACTTGGTGGAGAACGCCTTAAAGCAGAATCCATATAAAGATTTGCGGATTCAAGTTGGGTCAGAGGAAATTAGTAATAAAATACGTATATGGGTGAGTGATAATGGTTTAGGTATACCTAGCTCGGACTTGCCTCATATTTTCCGGAGGTTTTATCGAGTGGAGAAGCACCATTCACAGATGGAGGTTAAGGGGACGGGCTTAGGGTTATCTATAGTTAAACGGGCGATTGAAGCGCACGATGGAACTATTCAGGTTTCATCCACCCCTGGCCGAGAGACTAAATTCTTGATGACGATACCCAAAACGACTGATTGAATTTACTCATGTGCGATGAAGAAGGAATGGAGTCGGGTCAACTAGCCGAGGGAAAAAGAATCGGTATTTTTGGCGGTTCGTTTGATCCGGTGCATGACGGGCATGTCCACCTAGCTGGGCTGGCGAAAGAGGCCGCACTTTTAGATGAAGTTTGGTTTCTTCCTTGTCGCGTATCCCCACACAAGGAGGGTGAGCCACCAGCTTCAGCAACGGCTCGTGTGGAGTGGCTCAAGGTTGTGGTAAGAACGATTCCGTGGGCGAAGATTGAGACCTTGGAATTAGAGTTACAACCACCCTCATACTCTTACCGGACGCTAGAGACGTTGGTTCAGCGATATCCTGGAAATCAGTGGTTTTGGATCATGGGAGGGGATCAGTGGGCTGCGCTGGACCGTTGGAGGGAGCCGGATCTGATCGCAGAGCTTGCTAGTTTCATCGTGTTGTCGAGAGATGGTGTGGAACTTCAAGATAGGTCAGGTTACCGGCTGGAGAGAGTTTTGGGCGAGCATCCCGCGTCTTCTACAGAGATTCGGGCGGCAATAGTCCGTGGTGACAGAGGCATTGAGTATCTCCATCCGGAGGTGGAGAGTTTGATGCTTAAAGATCAGTCCTGACTGGTCTTTGTGAAAAATTTCACAAACTTTGAAAATCCCATTGGCCATTTGCTTCCAAATCGCCATATTCTCCCTAGGCGCTATGATTTCCTACACCAAGCAACCGCACGCACGCGAACATCGACTCATTTTCAGAAATATCGACCGAGAGGGCTGGGATCCTTCGATTCAGACCTACATGGCTGATGGTGGGTATGATGATCTTAAAAAGGCTTTCAAGATGGTCCCTAAGGATATCACTGAAGAGGTCAAAAAGTCCGGCCTTAGAGGCAGGGGCGGTGCGGGCTTCCCGACAGGAATGAAGTGGACCTTCATCCCACCGAATAACACCAAGCCAATTTATCTGATCTGCAATGGTGATGAATCAGAGCCAGGAACTTTTAAGGACCGCTACATTGTTCATCAGGACCCGCATCAACTGATCGAGGGTATGATCATTTCCTGTTTCGCTGTTGGTGCTCACAAGGCCTATATCTATCTCCGAGAAGAGTTTCCAGAGGCGGCGCAGATTGTTGAGAAAGCGATCAAGGATGCGCATGAAAAGGGTTTCCTCGGAAAGGACATCCAAGGGTCTGGCTTTGATCTTGAGATCTACGTTCACCGAGGTGCTGGCGCCTATATCTGTGGGGAAGAAACCGGTTTGATCGAGTCCCTCGAAGGCAAGCGCCCGTATCCACGGATCAAACCGCCGTATTTTCCAGCTGCTTTGGGCCTCTACATGTGTCCGACCATCGTGAACAACGTGGAATCTCTCTGTCACGTGAAGCACATCATTCAAATGGGTGGCGAAGAGTATTCCAAACTCGGAGTAGCGCGTAACACCGGAACCCGGATTCTTTGTGTCTCGGGTGATGTGAAAACCCCAGGCTATTTCGAAGTAGAGGTTGGTAAGGTCACCATGCGTGAGCTGCTGTATGATATGTGTGGTGGTCCGAAGGACGGCCGAGAAATCAAAGCGGTAATACCGGGCGGATCCTCTTCTAAAATTCTCAAGGCCGACGAGGTTTTTAAACTTAAAAACCCAGACGGTAGCGAGAAGGAATTGGCTTTCTGGGATATTCCCATGGACTTTGACTCACTTGCCGCTTGCGGCTCCATGGCAGGTTCAGGCGGGGTGATTGTTCTGGATGACACGCGCAAAATGTCTTGGGTTCTCAACAATATTAATGCGTTCTACGCGCATGAGTCTTGTGGGCAATGCACTCCGTGTCGCGAGGGATCGACGTGGATGAAGAAAATATCCGACCGATTGGTTGCTGGTGAGGCTTCTCCAGAGGATATCGAAACGCTGGAGAGTGTCGCTTATCAAATAGATGGGCGGACAATCTGCGCATTCGGTGAGGCATCATCTTGGCCGGTGGAAGCGATTATTGCTAAATTCCGAGACGAACTAATAGCCGATACCAGCGAGGCGAACCGAGCGTCGACTTCGAACCCAGAAGCTACCGCCCAGCGGAAGTTCCTTATCGAGTATTGAATTTTTTAGGAGAGCTTTGTGCGTAAAGTGATTTGATCGCTTTGTAGCTCGCGCTCTTGGGATGAAGTCTCTGAACCTCTTATAGAAGCCAATTCCTGCGTGCCCCTAGTGGTATATTCTCAGTAAATTGGAACAGGTATAACTTTGGAGTAGTTGTAGGAGTATTTTGTTAAAAAAGCTTCCAAACTCCTCCCCGTCAAGCCTCGTCCCTTGAGCTGTGCAAGGCCAGAATCGGTAATAACAGAGAGGGAAACCTCCACAGTTGTAAGGCGGCCTGCTGCAAGACTAGCTGCACTGATGCCAGCGATACCTGGATCTGGGCAATCAACTCCGGTTCCACTTAAAATAAACTCCTCGGCAGTGTCTTGATCGAGCTGGATAGGAACGGTGACCGTCTGGTTACTATCGTTCACAACCTCCAGATTGAAGGTAACGGTAAACTGGTAGATGTTCTCGCAAACAAAATTCTCAGTGGCATCGATATCAGTGCTTCTACTTGCAAAAGCTGTCTGTAGATTAGGTTCGCCAAGAAGATCGTCGAACGTCTCTCTCGGGTCGACGATTTCACGATAGAGAATAAAGGTTTTAAAATTCTCTTCGTCTCCACTGTTACCTACATCTCCTATGGGGTTTTTATAAGCAAGCTGGTAGGCTACGGTTGAAACGTTGCCACCAAGATCTTCAGGTTCCCCAATTTGTCCATTGTATCTATCGGTTGCGGCAGAGAAAAAGATTAGATCTATTGAATTGGAGGTGATCGTTTCAGATCCTACCGCTTCCTCTAAGGGTGCAGCTTTTGCAAAAAGCCACTGGGAGGAATTTCCTTGGCGAAAGACCATCGATTCGAAGTCTGCAGCCATCGATTCGATCATTGCTTTACCTTGAAGTGATGCCCGGACCTCGGCTCGACTACGGTTCCAGATGTCCAAAGAGATGGTAGTAATACTCACCAAGCTTGCGATAATGATGGTGGTAATCACCATCGATACTAAAAGCTCGATTAGGGTGAAGCCGCTCCGGTAAGGCGTTTTAACTGGGTTTTTCATGAGGCTAAAGGGGTTAACGACGGATCGCTATGTTGCGGACGAAGATAGGTTTGAACTCGTTCTCACTATCAGTGAATTTCTCGTCAAATGCTGCTCCGGTCAGGTAATTTATCGATTTCGAAGGAACGCTATAAAATTCCACAGCAAAGGTAATGATCGCTTCGCTATAATTTTCGGTGCTATCAGCAACTTCTTCAAAAGGATCCGGTGTTCGGACTGGCAGTGGTGATGGATTTCTGATCTCCCCTTCTTCTCCCCGGGTAAGAGCGTAATCTCCCGAGCCAACAGGGTTTTCTTGGTAAATCAATTGGATCGGTTTCACGTAAAAAACGTCTCCTTCCACTGCTGCTAGATCCTCCTCTAACAAGGGATCATCGGCACGCCGAGCTGTAGATTGAATGCTGTAATCTTTACCAGGCTGACCAACAGCCGTAGTCACTGGCAGTAAGGACCCGTCTTCGCTTCGTGGGTCACTGATTCTATCACCACGGTATTGATAGACGAAGATAGCGGTAGCAGTTTGATGACCTTCCGAGATCCAGTCGAAGGCTTTATCGAAACCAGTTGCATATCCTTCACTAGCGTCATCGGCAGGATCTTTCTGCTCATTTGCCCTGACAGTTACTAACTCACGCTCCAAAGTCGAAGTCAGGCGATCTGCCTGTTGAGAGTTGATGGATTTCTTTATTCCTTTCGCAGCTGGGGTAAATACAGCCAGAAAGCCTGTGAGAAGAATGCCAACGACTAAGATGGCGATGACCGTCTCCATTAAGGTAAAGCCGCTGGTTGGCTTGTTCTTAATTCTCAGGAATTGCGTTTTTATGGGTGATGCGAGCATTTCTTAAAATGTGTTAATATTTTCATCAATATTGATGTGATCTGGGTTGCGGAATGCAGAAGTGCGGCCATTTCTCCAGACCACAAATCCAGCGAAATCTTTTCCGTCGGACTTTGTTGTTCTTGGTTCAGCGTCGCCGTTTCCTCTAATTCCGGCACCAATAACAAAGCTGGCTCCAGGGTTTTGAAATATTCCTTCTCCATTGAACTCGTAGTAAACGTATTCGCCAGCATACTGGGTTTTATCTATATTTGCTGCTGATATCTCCTCTGTTAGAACGGGGTCGCCGTTATTGAGACGAGAATACGTACGGCTGAAATGAGCGTTTCCGGGAATTTTATAACCTCGGCTGGCTACGATCCATTCATCTTCGATAATTGATCCATCAATATCTATTCTTTGGTGAGCGATGACTATACGACGTAGGTAATTATCGTTATCAGGATCGTTGATGTCTACCATTAGCCTAGCATTGCAGCGTTTAGCTAATGCCAAGCTTCGAGCTTCGTTGAACAAGGATTCGCTGACGGAGATGGCGGTCGAGGTATTTTTTCCCGTAAGGATGTGCTTCATTCCAATAGCTCCTCCTGTCATTAAAATGGAAATGATCGCAATTACGATCAATACCTCGACTAGTGTAAAGCCTTGCTTTGATTTACCGAAGTGGTGGGGTTTTGCGGTCGGGTTACTCATAGAAAAATTGGGTTTCCTCAGATTTGATCAGGAATAGGTTTTCCAAACAATATCTTCACGAGTTATAATGTCAATACATCGTGATTGCTTTTGTGGTGACTGGATTTAATTATTTATTGAAACGGCCACTGTGAGGCCCGTTTAGCCATTGCCACGCTGAACCAACGATTTTCGAAACATCGCGGTGCTTCGCCTTCCAGCCTATGGTTTTCTGAGCGAGGCTCGGATCGGCGACCAACTCAGCTGGGTCACCTTCACGGCGCGGACCATAGGTTACAGGGACTATTTTGCCGGTGACTTCCTCGGCTGCCGCGATGATTTCTTTGACAGAAATACCTTGGCCAGTTCCGAGATTACATTGAATTGAGGTTTTTTCGGTTAGTAAATATTTGAGGGCCAGACCGTGCGCCTCCGCGAGGTCTTCCACATGGATGTAATCGCGAATACAGGTTCCGTCGGGAGTGGGGTAATCGGTTCCGTAGACCTCCAAAGCATCCACTTCACCTGTGATGGCCATAAGGACACGCGGAATCAAATGAGTTTCTGGATTATGATCTTCGCCAATTTTACTATCTGCCGAGCAACCGCTGGCGTTGAAATAGCGAAGGCAGGCAGACTTTAGGCCCCATGCGCCATCGCAATCACGGAGGATACGCTCGACCATGAGTTTGCTCTGGCCGTAAGGGTTGATAGGGTTTTGCGGATTTGATTCGTCAATCGGCACTTTTTCCGGAGTGCCGTAAGTGGCGCAGGTGGATGAAAAAACAAAGGCCTTACAGTCGAATTCCTGCATGACCTGTAGTAGAGCGATTGGTTCTGCGGTGTTGTTCCAGTAGTATTTGAGAGGATCGGTAACTGATTCACCCACGTAGGCAAATGCGGCAAAGTGAATTACGGCGGAAAATTGATGCTGCTCAAATAACTTACGAACAAGGGCACGGTCACCAACATCGCCGGTGACCAGCTCGACGGAAGGATCGACGATCGCATCCCGGTGACCGAAAACAAGATTATCGAGAACAACGACGCGTTTACCAAGCGAAGCAAGGTGTCTTACTGTGTGTGAGCCGATGTATCCGGCTCCACCTGTGATGAGAATGGGAGAATCAGGCATGTGTTTCCCAAAAGGAAAGCTGGTAGGCCGCCGAACGGCAAGCACGGATGAGCCATGGGATATGATAGCCGGCGATTTACTCAAATAAGATGAATAGGCCGATCGAAGGAGCTGTCTTAGAGAATGCTATGAAAACTTCTCGCGCCATGCTATTGGGCGCTATCTCAGGAATCACCGCTTTGACGGTTTCTTCGTGTGTCTACGACCCATATTACACCAGCTCGTCTTATTCTTCGGGATACGGAGATGGGTATGGAAATGGGTATGGCTATGGTGGGTCTGGATTTTCCACCTCGTTCTTCGTAACTACCGGACGCCCACGCTGGGGTTACGACCCGTATGCTAGGTGCTATTATGACTATCATCGGCGCTCATACTACGATCCTTTTTTAGCAGGTTATTACCCAGTTGGGTATCGGCCACGCCATGTCGCCGGAGCACCGCATCCTCACAATTGGGACCGAAGTCATAACCGGATCTCGCCACCGAGCCGGATCAGGAGTTACAGTTTACAAAACTACCAAGACCGCAGGCAGCGTTATCAGAACCTCGACCATGATTGGTCACAGAACCTCGGCCCAGGGTCTGGCAGTAGCAGACAAAAATATCGCGCTCGCCAAGAACCAACTCCAAGCTTTCAAAATCGTGGCTATGATCGCAACGGGTCCTTTGAGCGGGACCGGAGGCAACAGAGCATTCAAGGGCGTTCATCGACATCGGCGCCGGATCCAAGTCTGATTTCTCGACGTGGAGGATTTGCCACGGATCAAAACTCTCAGGCATTGGTCCAGAATGGGCAGTCCGCCAAGCGGTATTCCGAACGACAGATCGAACGGAAACGTGAGTCAGGCACTAGATCTGAAGATAATACCACCCGGGGCAGAACTCGATCGCGGGGCGAGGGCTCTGTTCCCGATCAGCGTTCTGGGCCTGGTCGAGGAGGTTTACAGCAGGAAGTTGTGAGGAAAGGGAACTCTAACGATCAAACCTTATCCCGCAGCGATGGAAGAAGCCGCAGGGAGTGAAAATTGCGGCCAGGCGCGAGTTAGCCTTGAATCAACCCGCTTCTGTGGAAGAGACAATGGACAGATTGCCTTTTGGTATGACGAGTAACCAGCGGTATACCAATGAGAGAAGAAGTGCGGCGAGGCCAACATGCAGCACTTGGACCCAAGAATAAATGTGCACCTGCGCCATGATGAGACCTAGGACCATCTGTGCAAAGACGATGGCTATGACTCCGTATTGCGTAGGTGTTGGTTTCTGTGACTGGTATTTTTTTGTGATATAGAAAGCCGCAATGGTAAGCAGGAAAATCAACCACGAGAAGCTGCGGTGGAAAAGGTAGAGAGAAGAGGATTCGAGTTCTTCTATCCATGTTTCGCGGGGTGCATTGAGGTGGTGCTTTGCCATCTCGTCAGTCATTTCACGGATCTGAGCTCCGATGATTCCTTCGATGACGACTGTGACGAGTAACAGAGCGACTAAAAAGTAGGTCGTCTTACGCCGTGACGTTACGGAGACTCGATAGACTTGCTTGTTACCAGCCCATACACAGTAGGTCAGGACGCAGATGAGCAGCATTGCGAGGGCTAAGTGCATGGTGAGAATCCCCGGTGATAACCCGCTGTAAACTACGTGGGCGCCCATGATGGCGTTGGCAAGGACGAGTAAAAGGGCTACGAATGAAAGCCAGAAGACTTTAGGTAATGATTTCCTGAGCCAGAAAGACGCAATAAAGGTTGCGAGAGTAAAAAACCCTACCGGCAGGCTGGATAGCCGATTCATAAACTCAGTCCAGACGTGCCTTGGATTGAACTCTTGGCGCAGGCTTTCGGCTGTGATCGTTGCTGGATCACGTCCCATGCGCTCGGCTTTACTGCGGAATTTATCAATCGGTAATTGATCAAAGTCTACATCTTCAACCTGAGTCGGAGGAATCAAAAGTCCCCAGCAAGTTGGCCAATCGGGACAGCCCATTCCGGCTCCGGTCACGCGCACGGTCGCGCCTACAAAAATGAGAAAAAGCACTGATACCAGAGCTGCTATAGCGAGCTTTTGATAGAAATTGGTTTTCATGAGAGACAATAAAGGGGGAGCCAACGCGATCGTAACGGATGTTAGGGTGTTTTAGCTTCAGTTGCTTCGTGAGCACTTTTGGATGGCGGAGTTACCTCAAGTAACGTTTTCTCTGCCGATCCGCCAGGTTGCTCGGCGGAAATGGCAACGCCTATCCAGCGGAATTCCTCGCTGCTTTCGAGTATGACTTTTAGAACCATTGTAAGCGGCACTGCTAGCAGCATACCGATTGGTCCCCATAGCCATCCCCAGAAGATCACCGATATTACGACCACGAGTGTTGAAATTCCGAAGCGCCGTCCAACTAGCATGGGCTCTACGAAGTTCCCAAGAAAGTTGTTAATTAGAAGATAACCACCAGCAACCAGGATGGCATTGGGGAATCCGGCGACAAGTAGTGCCAGAATCGTTGGTGGGACGCCGGCGATGATGGAACCGACCACTGGGATGAAGTTGAAGAAAAATGCGAGGATGCCCCAAAGGACATAGAAATCTAGGCCCGCAGCCCAACATAGAAGTCCAGCGAGCACGCCCGTCACAAGGCTCACAGCTGTTTTGATGGCGAGGAAACGTTGGATATCCTTGGTCGCGCTGAGCATGCGGCTGAGGTTCGGACCTCGCGCCAGACTGATTGCTTCGAGCCGGCGGCCAAACATTCGAGCCTCGGAAAGCATAAAGACAGTTAAAATTAGGGTGATCAGAGATGTGCCTAAAAAGCCAACCACACGACCAAGAACGCCAGTGCCGACATCCCAGATTTTTTCAAATCGAATATTTTGTAGGTTTGAGAGATTGTTATTTACTGCTTCATCAATTTTTTTCTTTGCGTCTCGGACTCCGTATTCGTTGAGTTTCAGGGCAAGTGATTCGGATCCTTCACGAATTTGAGTAGAAACTTCCGCCGCGTATTTACTGTTCCACTTTTCTTGAAGATCGCCGATCAGAGTAATGGCAAGGACGGCAAGTGCCGCTAGAAAAACGAAGTCTACGGCTACTGTAAGCAGCACAGCAAGACCTCTGGGGACACGCTTTTCGCGCAGAAAGTTCAGCAAAGGAAAGCTGACGGTGGCGATGAAAAAAGCGACTAGGACCGGAATGAAAAAATCGCTTGCCTGTTTGAGGCCCAAGACGACGACGGTCAGCGCTGCGAACATCCAAAGAGCCTTCCCGGCTCTAATTTTTCCATTCTCAATGAGATTCGGCATGCTTTGTAAATTAAAGCTCTAGTTGATAATGATCGCAACTAATATCGATAACGGCATTGGCTAAAAGCTAGTGAAGCGGAAATCATGGATATTCGAACTATGAGTGAGCTTGGATTGTATACGGAAAAACGCCAACCCCCGATTGAGAGTTGGCGTTTTTCGAAAGGTTCTTTTAAGAATTTATTTGGTCGGTTCTACTTCGATTGGGCCCATTTGAATTTCCTGAAATTGAGGAAGTGGACGAAGCGGAGGCGCGTCAGAGTCGCTTGAGCAGCAAAAGCATGAAGTGCTGAACAGGGCGATCACCGAAGCCGAGATTGCGGAAAGCAGACGAATCATGGTGAAATAATAGTAGTTAACTGTAGAAAAACGATTGAGCTTTTTTGCTTAATGAAAAAAACCAACTCCGCCCAAGTCGGGCGGAGTTAGCTTTATCAGTAATTATTGAGCAGGTGCCTCGTATGTTGGCTCTGGTGCAGGTGCTGGTGCTGGTGCAGTTGGGCAGCAAGAAGCTGCGAAAAATGCTGCGGATACGGCTGCGATAGCGATTTTGATGAATTTCATAGTCTGTTTTGGTTGTGTTTATTTCAATTTGACGGGCAGTTAATTTAACCAACCCGCTGTGTGTGACATTAAGGAGTGCTTGGATTGCTGCAAGGCTAAATCCTAACCTTTAATGTTTGGCCGATGCGCATTGACCGTTGTTTGGCCAGCCATACACTTTGCGCAATGGGCCATGACCGACTCTCAAAACCATTTCTCGAAACCTGGCTGCGCCGGACAAAGAAGCAGTTGGCGGGAAGCGGTCGGATTTCGGAGTTGGCATTAATTCTCGCACGAGAAGGTGCTATCGAAGGCGAAGCGATGGATCAGTCCCAATGGCGTGTGAAGCTACAAGAGATTCTGGAAGGTGAAATAGAGCCTAGTCTTGAGTTGCTGACAAAGCTTGATTCCTTGTTGGCGAAAAGAGGTTCAGTGAAGCCAAAACAGGAATCCGATGGTTTCCTGTTTTGAAGTACGCCGGTTCAGACGTTCGGGTTTTACAGGGAGCTAAGAATTCGGTTCAAGGTTTCACTTGGGCGCATCGCGGCAGAGGCCTTGCTTTCATCGAGCTTGTAATAACCTCCGATATCAGCAGGGGATCCTTGAACGGCCTTTAGTTCGGAGATAATCGTTTCTTCGTTGGAGCGGAGCTGCTTCGCGATTTCGCTGAATTTTGCTTGGAGCTCAGTGTCTTCGGTTTGAACTGCCAGTTTTTCGGCCCAGTAAAGTGCGATGTAAAAATGCGAGCCACGGTTATCGATCGTTCCGAGCTTACGCCCAGGTGATCTGTCTTCCTCAAGGAATTGTCCGGTGGCGGCGTCCAGCGTAGTTGCAAGAACTTTGGCCTTCTGATTACCCTGAGTATTGGCGAGGTGCTCGTAGGAAGCTGCCAGTGCGAAGAATTCTCCCAGAGAATCCCATCGGAGGTAGTTTTCTGACGTTAGCTGCTCGACGTGCTTGGGCGCGGAACCACCAGCTCCAGTTTCGAAAAGGCCACCGCCATTCATGAGTGGTACGATAGAGAGCATCTTCGCGGACGTGCCGACTTCCAAGATGGGAAATAGGTCAGTGAGGTAGTCTCTCAGGACGTTGCCGGTTACGGAAATCGTGTCCTTGCCTTCGACGATTCGTTCCAGCGTTTTCTGGCAAGCTGCTGCTGGGGCGAGAATAGAGATATCGAGGCCAGAGGTATCGTGGTCTTGGAGGTAGGCATTAACCTTGGCGATGATGGATGCGTCGTGTGCGCGATTCTCATCGAGCCAGAAGATGGCTGGAGTCTCCGAGAGGCGCGCGCGATTGACGGCGAGTTTCACCCAATCACGAACCGATGCGTCTTTGGTCTGACAGGCACGCCAGATATCGCCTGTCTGGACCTTGTGCTCAAGCAGCACATTACCCGAGGCATCGCTCACGCGCGCAGTGCCATCGCTCGGAATTTCGAATGTTTTGTTGTGAGATCCGTATTCTTCAGCGGCTTTCGCCATGAGGCCAACGTTTGGAACCGAGCCCATGGTTTTCGGATCAAGGGCGCCGTTTTTACGGCAAAAATCGATGACGGTTTGGTAGACGCCAGCATAGCAAGAATCCGGGATGACTGCGAGAGTGTCCTGTTGTTTACCTGCTGCGTTCCACATTTGTCCGGAAGTTCGGATCATCGCGGGCATTGAGGCATCAATAATTACATCGGAAGGGATGTGTAGGTTGGTGATGCCTTTGTCGCTGTTTACCATCGCGAGATCAGGCCCCATGTCATAGGCCTTTGCGATGTCTGTTTCGATAGCGGCCTTTTGGTCAGCCGGGAGTCCTTCGATTTTTGAGATCAGGTCCCCGAAGCCGTTGTTGTAGTCGATACCGAGTGGCTCGAGAACATCTGCATGGAGTGCGATGACGTCTTTAAAGAAGACTTTGACAGCATGGCCAAAAATGATCGGGTCGCTGACCTTCATCATCGTGGCTTTCATGTGTAAGGAAAATAGAACGCCGCCCAGTTTGGCTTCGGCGATTTGAGCGTTGATGAAGGTGGTGAGTGCTTCGCGGCTCATGAAGGTGCTATCGAGTATTTCTCCTTCAAGCAACGGGATGGAGTCTTTCAAAACAGTGGTAGTTCCATCGGCTGCGATGAGTTCGATTTTGGCCGTGGTGTCTGCCTTTACAGTGACGGATTTTTCGTTTGAGAAAAAGTCGCCCAAGCCTGCCATGGTTCCGACCTGTGTTTTGGAATCTTTGGACCACGCTCCCATGGAGTGTGGGTGCTTTTTAGCGTATTCTTTAATCGCTTTCGGGGCGCGGCGGTCGGAGTTGCCTTCGCGCAGAACCGGGTTCACGGCGGAGCCCATGACCTTGGCGTAGCGGGAGCGGGTGTCTTGTTCTTCTTCGTTGGAAGGTTTCTCTGGAAAGTCGGGAATCGGGAAGCCTTTTGACTGAAGTTCTTTGATCGCAGCTTTGAGCTGTGGAACGGATGCGGAGATATTGGGAAGCTTGATGATGTTTGCATCCGGCTTGAGTGTCATACTGCCGAGCTCGGCTAGGTGATCTGGAACCTGTTGCTCGACTGAGAGTAAATTCGGGAACTGTGAAAGAATGCGACCTGCGAGGGAGATGTCGCGTGTTTCCACGTCGATTCCTGCCGGTTTGGAGAAAGACTCAACAATTGGAAGAAAGGAGTAGGTTGCTAGGGCCGGAGCCTCATCCGTCTTGGTGTAAATGATCTTATTGGACATGGTGAATTTCGCTGGGGCACTGAATAGGCGAATGCGGTGGTTGGGTCAAGAGGTGGCTAATCGCGGACATTCTTTGTTTTCCATCCCCGCAGTTGAAGAACTTTGATTTCGTGATGATTCAATTCGGATTGCGGAGGCGCGATAGAAATGACAGTTTCAGGCCATGAGAATTCATATGGTATGGGTTGCGGGGCTGCTGATGACAGGCTTCTGCCAAGCACAGCAAGAGGATTTCAGGGCGAATATCCCTGAAGACTTGCTTGAGGATAGCCATGTCAGAGCTGAGTTGGGGGTGAATGAGTTTACGGCGCCTTCGATCTCCAAGTTATTTGATACTTTGCAGTTTTTGATGCCGCTGCCGTTGATTGAGACCGAGCGTGAGGCAGTGGACCGTATGCCTCTGGATCGAGCGGATTTAGCGATCCAACTCGGATTCCTCATCGCGGACGGGTTTTTAATCGTCCAAGCGGGGCAAATGGAGAAAGTCGAGAATATGGCGGCTGAGCTGACACGATATGGTAAGGCGCTCGGGGCGGGAGAGCGAATCAATCGGCATGCGGCAAGTTTATTGGAAAGTGCGAAAGAGCAAAATGTAGAGCAGTTAAAAAAGGAACTCTCGGCGACACAGAAGGATGTGGAAGTGGAGCTTGTCACTTTACGTGATGCGGATCTCGCGCACCTGATTTCACTGGGCGGTTGGATACGCGCATTGGAAGTTTCTTCGGTGGCGGTAAATAATCAATTTTCTCCGGAGCGCGCCTCAAAAATCATGCGTGAAGATATCGCTGACTATTACGCGGAGATCGTTGAGGGCCTCGAACCAAGGATTTCAGAACGTCCGAATTATCTGAAACTGCGTCAGTTGCTGGCTGAACTACAAGATGAAATGAAGGTTGTGGAAGGTCAGGAGCCGACTGTGGAGAAGGTGAAAGCAATTCGCGAGAAATCGGCCGAACTAGTGAAACTTGCTCTTCAACGGCAGCAATAAAGGCGTTTGAGTTTATCTTTTATGAATCAGGTTGCTGGTTGTGCATAGCTGGATATTTTAGGCCATGCAGAAGAAAAAAGTCGCCGTTCTTGGCTTGGGGATCGTTGGGTCCCGCGTTCGTCAGCGCTTACTCGATGCGGGGTATGAGGTGAGTTCATGCAGTCGCACGTTCCGCGGATTTGCGGGTGAGAAAGAGTTCGCAGCAGAAGCGGTCGACGATGCTGATTTGATTTCCATCTATCTTAAGGATGCGCCAATGGTGCGTGATGTGTTCGGTCGGGTGATTTCGCATTTGAAAAAAGGTGCTTTGATAATCAATCACGCGACCATCGATCTACCGACCACTCTCTGGTTAGCGGAGCAATGCAAGGAACAAGGTTGCGACTTTCTCGATGCGCCCTTCACCGGAAGCAAGGATGCAGCGGCTGCTGGACAGCTGCTTTATTATATAGGTGGATCCGAGGAGCTGGCGAAGCGGGAGTCGGAGTTTCTGTCGGTAAGTTCAAAAGACTGGATGCACTGCGGTGGGATCGGCAGCGGGACGGTAACCAAGATCGGCACCAACCTCATCACCGCTTGCACGGTTCAGGCAATGAGTGAGGCGCTGACGATTGCGAAAAAACATGGCGTGAAGCCGGAGGTGTTCACCGAAGCGGCGATACGCAATGGTTCTGGCTCTCCTCTGATGCAAATGAAATATCCCGGGATGTTGAGTGGAGATTTTGATGCGCATTTCACCATGGCGAACATGCTCAAAGACAGCCGTTATGCGCTGGCTCTTGCGGAGGCTGCTGGGGTCGCGCTTCCGGCCATGGAAGTGGTTTCGCAAAGAATGAATGAAATGTGCGAACGCGGACTGGCGGATGCGGATTTTTCAGCCATGGTCAAAGCGTATGATTGATCTTGGAGAAAACGTGGGGGTGCTTGAGTTTCGCGGGCCGGATGCGGTGCGGTTTTTGAACGGTCAGGTCACCCAGGATGTTCGCAAGGTGCTTCAAAGCGAGGAAGTCATCACGAGCTGCGTGACCGATGCGAAGGGGAAGCTGCAATTCCGCATCGGGCTGGCTAAAGGTGAGTCTGAGGAAGTGGTATTGATCTTCTGCCGGGGCCAGATGCTGGATGGTCTGGAGGCACGGTTGACGCGTTACCTGATCGCAGATGATGTCGAAGTGAGGGATGTCAGTGAGGAAATTGATCTTTCGAACTTTAAATTTCCAGACCAGGGGATCGGCGAACGAGAGCGTATTGAGCGAGGTCTGCCGAAATGGGGAGTGGAGTTGGTGGAGGGAATGTTGCCACCGGAAGCCGGACTGGATGTGACGGATATTTCCTACAACAAAGGCTGCTACATTGGCCAGGAAGTCATTTCGCGCATCAAGAGTGCGGGTAAGGTGAACCGCCGGTTGGTGAAATTTTGTTTCGACGAAGTGGGGGAGATCGGTGAGTTCGTGAACGCCGATGGGAAGGTTTGCGGAGAGGTTACCAGTGTTGATGGCGAAATCGGGCTGGGTTACCTGAAGCGCTCCGCCGAAGGAGGAACCGAGTTTTTCCTAAATAATCGGAACGTTAAAATTGTGGGATGATGTCAGGAATTTCACTCATAGCCGGGAAAGCTTTTCAGCTTTCCAGATCGCAATCGCTGTCCATGCTCGCCTTCTCATGACTTCGGATTTCTTGGTGGTAGGGGCAGGTATTGCCGGGCTTTCGTTCGCACTGCGTGCGGCGCAGCATGGCAAAGTGATCGTCCTTACGAAGGGGCCGGCGGAGGAATCGAATACCGCATGGGCGCAGGGAGGAATTGCTTCGGTGCTGCCGGATAATCTTCGGGAAAAAGGTGATAGCAGCGAGCAGCACGTCACTGACACATTGGGTGCCGGTGCGGGCCTGTGTGACGAGGAAGTGGTTCGCCGTATCATCGGGGAAGGAGGGGATACCATAAAGGACCTTTTAAGCTATGGAGTGAAATTTGATAAAGAAGGAGATCAATTCATGTTGGGCAAGGAAGGCGGGCATAGCCATCGGCGTATCTTGCATTATCGCGATACCACGGGACGTGAGATTTCCCGAGCAATGCTTAAAGCGGCCCGTGAAGAGCCGAACATCACTTTGTTGGAAAACCATTTCGTGATCGATCTCATCACCGCAGCAAAGCTGGATGTGGTTTCAGATGACCGGATTCTGGGGGCTTATGTGCTCAATCGCGACAGCGGTGAGGTTTCGGTATTCCGGTCGGATCGGGTGGTTCTTGCAGCTGGGGGCTGCGGGAAAGTCTACCTTTATACGACCAACCCAGATTCCTCGACAGGTGATGGTGTTGCTCTCGCATGGCGTGCGGGAGCGACCATCTCGAACATGGAGTTCATTCAGTTTCATCCGACCTGTTTCTACAACCCCGCGGCGACGGGTGCAGAAGCACGTTCGTTTCTGGTTAGCGAAGCGGTGCGCGGCGAAGGTGGAATACTGAGGAATGAGAAGGGTGAGGATTTTACCAAAGAGATCGATCCACGCGGCTCACTCGCGCCACGTGATATCGTTGCGAGAGCAATCGACCGAGAGATCAAGAAAACTGGTGCTGCCTGTGTTTATCTCGATGTGACTCACAAGCCCAAGGGCTTCATGAAAGAACATTTTCCCTATATTTACGAGACCTTGATGAAGTTCGGTGTGGATTGTGAAAAGACACCGATTCCCGTAGTTCCGGCGGCGCATTACATGTGTGGAGGAGTTGAGACCGGGGCCACTGGTAAGACTACGGTAAGCGGGCTCTACGCGGTTGGTGAGGCCGGTTGCACAGGCCTACATGGGGCTAACCGTTTGGCATCTAATTCTCTGTTAGAAGGTAATGTGGTGGCACGTTTGGCCTTGGAGGAAATGCTCCAATCGCATCCGCCCGAGAAAGCCGTAATGGAGGTGCCGGCCATTCCGGAGTGGCAATATGGAGATGTTGCGGAGCCGGATGAACTGGTGGTGATTTATCACAACTGGGATGAAATTCGCCGCCTGATGTGGGATTATGTTTCGATTGTTCGGACCGATAACCGGCTCCGGCGTGCGGCAGCCAGACTACGGAATTTAAAAAAAGAAGTCCGAGAATTTTACTGGGGCCACCGCGTGAACGCCGATATTTTGGAGCTTAGGAATCTGGTCGCAGTCGCTGGCTTAGTTGTGGAATGCGCCCTGCGCAGGCGTGAATCGAGGGGCTTGCACTACACCTTGGATTATCCGGAGAGTGACGCACGGTTTGTGAAAAATACCACGCTCCGGAAATTCTGACCACTGACTGCCGAGGCTAATTCAACAGGCTTGTGAAATCATCTGAAAAGCAAAATCTCCGCAACGAACTGCGTCAGCGAATTCGGGATGCCGGGCCGCTTTGTTCGGACGGTGTGGTCCGTAAAATTGCCGACCATCTTAACGCGGATGGCACTATTCAAACCATCGCCGTTTATGCCGCTTTGCCGGGTGAGGTGTCCCTTGCTGGACTGGGCTCACTGCTCGGTCAAAAAGACTGCGTGAAATGGGTCTTTCCCAAAGTCGTGGGGGAGAGGCTTAAATTTTTCCAGATCCGTGATCCGGACATTGACATGGAAAGAGGGGCTTTCGGAATTATGGAACCAAAAGACGGCCTCGAAGAAGTCGGGATCGCACAGATCGACGTATTTTTATGTCCTGGGCTGGGTTTCGATACCAGAGGTGGAAGAGTCGGTAGAGGTAAGGGCTTTTACGACCGTATGCTCTCCGGTGCCCGACCGGATGCGATAAAGCTCGGTGTCTGTTTTACTTTCCAACTGGTGGACCAAGTGGTGATGGAGCCTCATGATATCCGGATGGATCATGTCATTAGCGGTTGAGCCGAAAGCTTTTTGGAATCACTTGCATTCAGAGCGTCTGCTTATAAGATTCGTAGATATGAAAAATACATTGATACTTGCTGCCGCCTTCGCCCTTGCCGTTCCATCAACGGTTTCAGCTCATTGTCAGGTTCCTTGCGGAATTTACGATGACGACAATGTGGTTCAATCCATGCACACGGATTGGGTGACGATTGAAAAGGCATCGAAGATGATCATTGAACTCTCCAAGGACCCCGCTGCAAACGCGCATCAACTGACGCGTTGGGTAGTTAACAAGGAAAGCCATGCGCAGGCGATTCAGGACAAAGTCCTTAAC
>Ga0307939_1000513_pt1 | contig 22334 bp, 26 predicted proteins | sample OrgLakmetagen122_FD_201844 | JGI IMG/M metagenome (GOLD analysis project Ga0307939, IMG submission 201844) | Saline water microbial communities from Organic Lake, Antarctica - #122 | ecosystem: Environmental > Aquatic > Non-marine Saline and Alkaline > Saline | place: Antarctica: Organic Lake... | reverse complement strand
CTGGCCAGTGGCGAGCAGCTGCCGGACCCGGGCGCCTACGTCAGCCGACTGAACCGCCTGCTTCTCGAACTGGCAAACTAAAGTAAAAACCGTAGGTCGGATTAGGCGCAGCCGTAATCCGACAACCAAGCAGGACATGCAGGCCGAATCTGTCGGATTACGGCTGCGCCTAATCCGACCTACGAGAGCCAGGGTTTTATGCAGCAGATCACTGTGGACATCATCATTAGCCCGGACGAGTGGATTAAGCTTTACCAAGGCAGTGCCACTGATGTCCACACCACGTCCCGGGACGGACGCTCTGTCCGCTTCCCGGCCCGTATTCTTTCCCGCTTTTATCTGCAGAACGGAATCCGTGGCAGCTTTCGCATCCTGTTTGATGGCCAGGGCAAATTCGTAAGCGTAGAACGCTTGGCGTAGGTCAGATCGTCTGCAAACATCATCCCACAATCCCTGTAAACCCGCGTGAAAACTCACTACAATGGCGCCCTGCACGAATTTCGATCACCTGTTGGACATAGACTGATGCGAATTATCCTTGCCCCGATGGAAGGTCTGGTTGACGCACCCATCCGCGAGACACTGACAGGTGTGGGCGGCATTGACCGCTGCGTTACAGAATTCATTCGTGTCACCCATGGCATGCTTCCACCCCGCGTTTTCTACAAATTTGCACCTGAGCTGGGCAATCAATGTCAGACCCGCGCCGGCGTGCCGGTTGCGGTGCAATTGCTGGGTTCGGACCCGGAGCAGATGGCCCTTCATGGTGCCAAAGCGGTTGAATTAGGCGCCACCCAGGTCGATATCAACTTTGGCTGTCCGGCGAAGACCGTGAACAAGCATAAAGGCGGTTGCGTGCTTATGCGGGAGCCGGAACTGATGCACGGCATTACCGCCGCCGTTCGCAAAGCGGTACCTTTTGGTACGCCCGTGACTGCGAAAATGCGGCTTGGGTATGACGACCGCTCCATGGGTGTGGCCTGTGCGCAGGCCCTGGAAGCCGCCGGGGCATCCGAAGTTGTGGTGCATGCAAGAAGTAAAGTGGATGGCTATAAACCGCCCGCTTACTGGGAAGAGGTCGCGAAAGTGCGGGAAGCGGTCAATACCCACGTGATTGCCAATGGCGAAATCTGGACGGTTGCGGACTATTGGCGATGTCGTGAGGTCACCGGCTGCGAAGATGTGATGATCGGTCGCGGCCTGATCGCTCGTCCGGACTTGGCAAGGCAAATCCGCGCCAGCCAGCGTCAGGAAGTGGTTCCAGAGCTAAGCTGGCCGGAGGTTGTGCACCTTATCAATGACTACGCCGCTGCGCTCAAGACGCGACTGGAAGACAGATTCGTGACAGGGCGCATCAAACAGTGGCTCAACTATCTTCGACGCGGTTATGCCGAGGCAGAGGCGCTCTGGCCGACCGCCAGAAAGATCCGTGAGGTTCCTCCGATGCTTGCCTGCCTCAAGCAGCCGCTTGCCGATAGTCGCGCTGCGTAAACAGGCACAGATGCCCGTTCTGCTCAGCCTTCGTTTTCCATCTCCGGCGAATAACCTCCCATTGCAGCAGAGCGATTAAGCCGTGCGCGCCTAGCCATAGCTTCGTGCGCCGCCTCACGGTTCGACAGGTCACCCTTCCAGGCATGCTGAGCCGGTTCCTGCAGCGCCCGTCCGTAGGAGAAGGTCATGGTCCAGGGTAAATCTGGGTGCTGATTCATCGCGCTGAGGTTCAACGTTGCCTCTTCCGGTGTCTGGCCGCCGGAAAGGAAGAAAACGCCAGCCACGGCGGCAGGCACACAGCGGCGATAAGTGCGAATCGTCATCTGTGCCACTTGCTCGGGAGACGCCTTCAGGGATTCGTTACCCGGGGTGATCATGCTCGGCTTCAGAATCATGGTCTCGAGGTTCACGCGGTGCAGGGTTAGGGCACTGAAAACACCACGAATTACCTGCTCACCGACCTCTGCCGCGCGCTCAATCGAGTGATCGCCGTCAATCAAAACCTCCGGTTCGACAATGGGCACAATGCCCAGAGACTGGCAGATGGCTGCATAACGGGCCAGGGTTTCAGCGTTTGCGCGGATGGCCAGCTCCGAAGGCAGGGAATCGGTGATATGAAACACACAGCGCCATTTGGCAAATCGGGCCCCAAGCTCTTTTGCCGCAGCAAGTCTGGCCTCAAGACCGTCCAGCCCGAAAGTGATTTCCTCATCCGGCGCGTTGGCAAGAGGGCCCTTTCCCTTGTCTACCTTAATGCCGGGCACAATGCCCTGTCTGGCCAGCAGTTCCGGCATGGGGATGCCGTCAAGGCTATGTTGCTCAAGGGTCTCTTCAAAAAGGATGACGCCACTGATGTATTCATTCAGCCCGGGTGCCGAGAAGATAATGCTACGGTATTCTTGGCGCATGGCTTCCGTGGATTCCACACCAATCGCTTTGAAGCGCTTGGCAATGGTCGGGTGGCTCTCGTCTGCAGCAAGAACGCCTTTGCCGGGCTGCGCCAGCTCACGAATCGTCGCCTGCAATTCTTCCTGAATCGTCATGCCGGAATTCTCCTCTCAATAATTTGGGTCTGATAGCTTTGCCAGAGTCTACCAATAAAAACGAACCTCAGTGAGGGGCGTTAGTTCGGTTACTGTGAGCACTCGATTATGCCGAAGTACTGCGGTGATTATCTGAATGCAGTATTGAAGGTGCGCTTTTGTTATTTATTACATTTTTCCCACAATAAACAACCTGATCAATGGGAAAAAGTTGTCAAATAGAGCTATATTGTTGAGGATAATTCAACCGACTGCACCTCGTTATGCACAAAGGAGACAAACATTGGTGGTTGCTTCCCGCATGGACAAAGCTTTTTACAGATCCGTGAAAGCCAGGATGTTGCTGGTCGGGCTGACGACATTTTTAACCTGCATTCTCGTGTATGGCGAATATGCTCGCGCTGTCGATTCGCGCCCGCTAGACGGCGAAGCCCTCCAGATGCGTACTCTGGAGAATCCCCCGCTGGCGTATACCGATGAGAATGGAAACATCATCGGGATTCTGGTGGAGGGTATTCGCGAGGCAGTACGCCGGACTGGGTACGAGGTAGAATTCAGAATCGATCCTTGGAAACGGGTGCTCAAAGAAGTTTCTTTGGGCAACGCCGATGCCGCCTTTAATGCGGGTAAGACCCTAGAGCGGCAAACCTGGGGGCTCTACCATAAGTCAGTATTGATGGACGAGACCTACGTATTCTTTGCCCGGGAACCCAAGGCGCTGTCCCGGGATCTTGAAGAAGCCTCCGAATTGCGAGTGGGTATCCAGTTAGGCTATTACTACGGGGAACGTTTTGATCGCCTGCTGCAGAACCCGCCTTTCCGGGCTTTGGAAGTGTCTCAAACCATTCCCCGCAACCTGCAGCTTCTGAGGGCTAATAGAACCGATGTATTTATCGGGGATCTCCTGCCCACCACGTACTATGTCAAAGAACTGGGGCTGGAGGACGAGATCCACATCGTGCGGGAAAAGGAATCCGGACTGCCCCTCGTGGTGTCTACTTCGCCCACCTATGTGGCGTTCTCCCGGCGTCGTATCGATCCGGACTATGTCTTGGCCTTCGATGAAGCGCTGGAATCCATGAAAGCAGATTCCACCTTTGACGCCATACTCGACAAATATCAGATGAATGTCCCCGAATTGCCCGACACTCCCTGAAACCCGGCATCGCCCGCACTGCCTGCGTTCTCTGCGATCGCCAAAAGCGGGCGATTGCGGGTTTCACACTGATACCATGAACCAGCCCGCCAGGTTGCGAAGGTGCATTGGCGTCTCGCCAAGCTGGGTTTCCCTGGAGGTTGGGGCCGAGTATTGCTGTTTGAGACCGGCCAGCTTCAACTCTGTATGGCGCAATGCAACCGCCGCACTGAAAACCGCTGGGCACGGTTTTAATGTGGGAGGCGGTAAAGCCCACTACCAAAAGCAGAAAGCCAGCGAACATCATGGTGCGCCCTTAGCGTAGTTTTACCATTACGAGTCGTTTACCGATGCTTTCGTAAATACAGTTTCAGAATCCCCCTGACCATTTTCATCGCCGGAATATCGGTGTCGCCGTCGCCAAAATAGATAACGTGATCGAATGGGAAGGGCCGATCTCCGGGTTCGATGTATTCCCCATGCTTTTGCAGCCTTTCAGGGGTCAGCTCAGGCTGCCCGTCAACATCGCGGGCCCTCAGTGGCAGCTCTCCCAAGTAGGTGAGTATCTAGTTTTCTGAGAGTAACTTTATGAGAAGTAGCACGCCAATGATTACTGGTTGGTGGACCAAATAAATTAGCAGGCTATGTTGCCCCGGTTTGGCGAATTCTCGCTGGTAGGGTGCATTGGCTAGCGGATCCTTCTCTAGCCAGCGGCTATGCCCTATGGCTATGCCTATCCAAATCGCGCTGAGCCAGGGGATCAGCGGGACAAAATCGTTTGGACGCCATGGCAAAGCAGGAAACAACTCATAGTACGGCCACCTGACGACGGCATACCCGAAATAAGTCGCAAGCAGGAGTGCTGCCGCCGCCAAAAGCGCTATACGAGGCGCATTTATCAGTGGTATGGATAATACGGTGGCCACCGCAATGAAGTGGAGGATTCCGAAGTAGATCCAGTTTTCGGGATACATCGCATAAGAAACGCCTGAAACAAGGATGGCACCAGAAGTGATTTGAATGAGTCGGCGTAAAAAGCTTCCCCATTTCATGAAATCAGCATGTGCGTAAACCATCCCTATTCCTACGCACAATAAAAACAGCGTCACAATAACTTCTCGCCACTGCCGCCAGCCAGGGCCGTAAGGGATGTTCCAATCGTGATATTCAAAGGTCCGTAAATCGTAAATAAAATGAAATGCGACCATTAACACGATTGCTAACGTACGGGTCAGATCGACAGTAACGTTACGCGAGCTTTGTCTCATATTTTCAGCCAGAGAGCGATCCGTGCCTTGACGTGAGGTGTCTGGCGCCGATGCAGAGCGGCGACCAGGTTAGGTATAGCGTGCAACCGTAATTTCATTGAGCGGTATAGCCCCCATCTATAACCAGCTCACTGCCAGTCACAAATTTAGATTCGTCTGAGGCAAGATAAAGAACACCATAGGCAATGTCGTCTGGCTCGCCGACATGTCCAATAGGATGGCGACTGTCAAGGTGCTTCCTGAATGCTTCAACTCCCTCAGGTGACCCTTTTGCGAGTCCTTCTACGAGGGGTGTCCAGATAAAGCCAGGGTGTACTGAATTGATTCTGATGTTGTCTTTTGCATAAAACAGCGCATCGTTCTTGCTCATCAGCCGAACGGCACCTTTAGACGCATGATATGGCGGAAGATCTCCAGCACCTATGACGCCATAAATAGAAGACATGTTAATAATGCTTCCACCGCCAGCCTTCTGCATGTATGGGATTGCATGTTTAGCACAGAAGAAAACGCCTTTAACGTTTACATCTATAACGTTGTCCCATTCCTCTTCGGTTATCTCGTGGGTCGGTTTATTCACCCCGGCGATACCTGCATTGTTGACCAGTATATCAACCTTACCAAATTCGCCAGCAATACTCGCAAAAACGCTTATAACCTCTTTTTCCTTTGTGGTATCAAGTTGCCAGAATTTAGCGATCCCACCGAACTCTTCAATCTCGTTGATGAGATTTTGGGCTTCATCGCCGATGATATCGACTATTGCTATCTTTGCTCCTTCTTTTGCCAATCGCAGGGAAGTTGCGCGGCCTATTCCTAGTACGCCCCCCGTTACGACAGCGACTTTACCTTCTACTCTGTTCATAGTTAGTTCCTTCTATCATTAATGGCCTAGCCACCACCCAATGTGAAACGAATCTCAACACTTGTGGTAACTCTTCGGCTAGTCTTTTTTGTCTATCGTTAGCTCAATAGATTTGCTATCCCCAGCAAACCACTTCTGAACATACAAAGTACCCACGATAGGAGCAGTTCCTTCATCAGGGACCTCCTTATAGCGAACACTGTTTTTTGTTTCTTTTTCGTACTCAAACATTACTACTTTCTTCGACATAAAATGTTCCTCATAACTAACGTAGGAAGCACTTGGAGTAAGGGGCTTGTCTTATTCAGGTTTTTGTACCGGAAGCCTCACCTGTTTTTTCTTGCGACCACCCAATGCGAAACGAATCAACGACACCCACAACCCAAAAAATAACCAACAACAGAGACGAGATATCGACAAGTTGACCGTTACTCCCCGCCAACTGCTGAGATACCAATTCAGTGATTTTGGTGACAGCAAAAGGAATCTCACCACTTTGAATTTGTGCACTCAATCGTTGGGCAATATCAATGACAGCCGTCAGCAAAAAATAAAGGCAGATTATTGATGCGCCTGACAGTAGCGAACCTTGCAGCGGCTTCTTTAACCAGAAATGCCCAATGCCTGGAAATACCAAGGCTGATAACAGAGCCGCTTTCAGCGATTTATTCATAATTTGTACAAACGCTTGTTGATGATGGAGCCAACAGAAACACAATGCCTGGTCATGCCTTGTGTCCCATCTCTGACCGGGAGCGAAGCGGCGTGATCCTAGATTGTAGGCTACAGACTGAATTACCGGAGCTGGCTGTCTTTACTGCCCCGACGATTTATTCCGCTCTTACTAACTCCCCCGGCCTCTGAGTTCGACTGGCAGGATACGCAAAGCTGCGCGCCTGGAATAGCGGCACGTCTTGCCTCTGGAATAGCAGAACCACACTCGACGCAAAACTCGGCACTTTCTCCGGACCGGATATTGCTACGCGCCTGTTCCACTGCATCTTCTACGGTAGCATCAATTTGATCTTGCACTGCCCCATCACGAGCCCAACCTCCCGCCATCTCTAAAACCTCTTATCTTGTAGAAAACCCCTCGAGCATTTTTGCGATGATGTTCCCTAGCCTTTTCTGCAGCCCCAACGCTAAACGAATCGGCGCGTCCCACGCGTCGGCCTTAAGTATCTCGTGTACGCCCAGCATGGGCATGAACTAATGGGGTGAAAGTCTCCTGTGGGAAGATTACCGTTCAGCTGGTTTTAGCCGATTGAACGCTAACTACTAACGAATGGCAAGGGCCAATCCGTGAGGAGCGGTCCCCGGAACGCCGGCCAATAGTAAGCCGCTAGCAAAACTGCGAGCTGATGAACAAGAACATCATCTGAGGCGTAGGCCGGGACGAGTTGGCACATGCCGCCGGGGCGGTCCGACGCATCAGGAACTGCAATATGACTGAATTACAACGTTGAATCCAAAAAGATATCGATGTACTTTTCATAATCATTCCATGGATATTCACTAATCGTTATAACATTCAATGCGATACCATGAATGAAACACATTAAACTTTCTAGAAATATCATCATTGACGAATGATCAGCAGACTTTAATAAATATTGCATTAGGGGGCCAACAATTAGCAGCATTTCTTTCGTGATATTGGTATGGTTAATAAAGAAGTCATCGGAGGACGAAGCTCTATCTTCGTTGAGAAAAACGATACGAAATCTATCCTGATGCTCTACCCAATAATTTAAGTAGGTAATGCATACTTGCTTCAACTTACTTTTAGCATCTTTTTCGTTTTCGACATCAGATCTGACTAACGTGAATAATTCGTCAAAAAAATCAGCCCATATATGATGCAAAATGGCATTCTTATTTTTAAAGTACTTATATAACGTCATCGTTCCCATATCTGCTTTTGCAGCAATCTTTCTCATGGAAACAGACGGGTACCCTTCCGCTATAAACAATGATTGAGCCGCTTGAATTATTGTATCAACCTTTTGCTGTCGCTCATCGTCGGTTTGTTTGGGTCTCCCCATTTTAGTTTCTTGATTCATAGAGATTCAGCTCAATCTGTCAATATTGATAGATGCCAAGAAATAGGCTATATCGGTCAGCCTTCCATAGTGGAGTCCTGAAGATACGTTATAATCATACCGACTACTCACTTTGATAAACCTTATCCCCGATACCTGAACACCGTGCTTAGCAAGCTTTTCGATATTATCATCATTCAGCACAGTGGCATGCTCGATACACACTTTTGTGGTGATGCCTGATTCAACAACACATTCACACTTCAAGTAATTGGCGCAAGGGATAGAGATTTAAACGCTTAACGGAATCTACGATAGCACCCAATGTCATTATCACCGCTTGAGATGCATCGACACACACAGCACAACGATGTGCACCATCGGTAAACACTTTCGCGCTACTCGGTCCATTACCAAAGTTTTCCAGAGGCTGACCATCTCCCGCCGTGCTTATCGGGCCTTTGGAACCAATTTCAGACCAGCTAAGTCGCAATGGGCTTTGGTCGTTTAGTGCAACCATGTGTTTACACATATCATAGGTGACACCAGGCTCATGCACATCTGTGATGCCGTAAGATAAATGCCGATTAGCTTCAGCCCTCAAGATCTCCTTTAGCTCGCCTTCGCCCAAAGAAAAGATCAACGCCTCAAGTGCCCTTTCCGACAGGATGCCCCGGTGAAGAGACTCACAGGCTAGAAATACCTTGCGGCCGCTCGAAGCCTCTTCTAGCTCAGCTGCCGCTGGAGGCATTTCTTCTTCTGCCCCTATGGCACTGAATTTCCCACTATTAATGGCTACCCAACCTTGGCGAGGTTTCGGTCTGGATCCTGCCCATACCGTTACATTTTTGATAACGAGATCGTTCATGAACACCTTACCCCTCAAGACTTAAAGCGCACCAATTTGACTTGATCGTACGCGTACGCTTATGCTCAGTCAACGATCGAACCGACAAGGGAGTTAGACGATGCCAGAACTGAACGAAGCCTTGATGAAGAACCACTCTTTTTGGCAATACAAATATGGCGTGTATTCCGCTAACGCCGTTCTTGCACGAGGCTCCTATGAAACTGATGTGTTGGTTATCGGAGCGGGGTACACAGGCCTAAGTTGCGCAAGAGAAATCCGCAAAGACGACAAGACGAAGCGCGTAATGGTGCTCGAAGCAAATGAAATTGGCTTTGGTGCATCTGGCCGCAATGGCGGTTTTAACATGACGCTGTTTGGCGTTGAGCCAGAAGTTACACTACTACGATGGGGGAAAGAGAAAACCCGCGAAGCTCAGGCTTATATGCAAAGGGCCGTTCAGTACGTGAAGGATCTGATTGAGTCTGAAAACCTGGATTCCGATTATGAACATACGGGAATGCTGAGAGTTTCGTATACCGATAAGCAAGTACGCAGATTAAAAAAAACCTATGAGTTACTATCTGACATCACCAAGCCAGGGAGCTTTGAATACTACGATGGCGAAGAAGTACGAAAGCGATTGAATTGCCCCCACATAAAAGGAGCAATCTATGAGCCGGAAACAGGCATTCTGGATCCTTGCAAACATGTACGCTCATTAAAGAAATTGGCTGAGCGCGAAGGCGCGGAGATCTACGAGAACACCTAGGTCATCGGCATATCCAGGGATAAGACTTCAAGTGTTGTACAAACTGACGACGCCACCATCAAAGCAAAAAAACTGGTCATTGCGACCAATGCCTGGACTCACACTTTAAAGAGTTCCCCTAAGATTGCCAATGTGCAAGCCCCAGTATGGACTTATCAAATCGTGACAGAGCCCTTAACCCCTGAACAATGGAAAAGCATTAACTGGGGAGAAAGGATGTCCATCGAGGATAACCGACAACTTGTACATTATACGAGAATTACAAAATGCGGCCGAATTACCATGGGAGGAGGAAGCATTGGTGTTGAATATAACAATAAGAAAATGGATTTGTGGAAAAACGAAAAGACATGGGGTGATCTGGAAAAACATTTAAAATGGATGTTTCCTACTCTTAAATATATAGAGGTTAATTACAAGTGGGGCGGATGCGTTTCCGCCAATGTGGATATGACACCAGAAATCGGTTTTATAGGCGATAGCAATATCATCTATTCTACTGGGTGTATCGGGCATGGTGTATCATTGACTCAACTAAATGGACGACTAATAGCCGACCTCGTTCTTGAAAAAGAAACAAGTCTGACAAAATTCTGGATTGTGAATCGTAGCGCGATTCCCATGCCTCCAGGAAATCTACTTCGTTTTGCCGGCGTGAAATTAATTGAAGGTATATTAAAAACAGTTGACCTCTATGAAGAAGGCAACTTGAAACGTAGGTACGAAAGGTGAGAGAAATGATAGAGGTAGGTCGGGTGAATGAGTTACAAATCCCGGAAATAGCTATTCTAGGCTGTCTTGAGAGGCCATAAATAAGTCTGTCCCGGTTTTTAGTCCCGCAGACCATCTTTTCTATGGCTGAACCTGGCCAACCTTCTGCTGAATCTTGATCACCACAAACTCTGCGGGCTTTAGCGGCGCAAACCCCACCAGAATATTGAGGACCCCACGATTAATGTCGTTGGCGGTAGTTGTCGCGCCATCGCACTGGACGAAATAGGCTTCTTTGGGCGAGTTTCCCTGGAACGCGCCCTGCCTGAACAACCCCTGAAGGAAAGCGCCAACACTGAGCCGAATCTGCGTCCAGAGCTGCTCATCGTTGCTCTCAAACGCGACCCATTGAGTGCCCCGCATCAGGCTTTCCTCAATGAACAGGGACAGCCGGCGCACGGCTACGTACTTCCACTCCGATCCCAGCGCGTCGGCACCGTTGAGCGTGCGGCTCCCCCATATTAGCGTGCCATAACTTGGGAAGGTGCGGATGCAGTTGATACCACGCGGGTTAAGCATCTCGTTCTCGGCGTCGGAAAGAGACAGCTCGGTTCCCAGGGCTCCATTAATCGACGCCTTTATCCCGGCCGGCGCTTTCCATACGCCCTGGCGGCCATCTATCCGAGCGTAAACGCCGGCCACAAAGCCGCAGGGCGGGAAGGTGCGTACACGGTTTTCGTCCAGAGGGTCCGCGGCCTCCACCCAGGGATAGTAGAGTGCGGAGTTGGAAGTGTCTGCTCCAGCCATCGAAGAGCTCGTGGCGGACATTGCCGCAGCGGAAGCACCCTTACTGCTGTCGAGGATAAGAAAGGCCCGTCGCTTCTGGCAAAACGTCTGTAGCGAGTCCACAACCGTTGGGGAAGTTTCTGCCGGCACACAGAGGAGGTTGAATAGATCTACCTGGTCCAACAGATAGATTCCGCCATTGTTCGCCGGTGGATCGAGTTTGTTCTCAAAGGCCGCCTCGTTGGGATTGAGTGGCGTGCCATCAGCACCTCGCGTCGTAAAACCTGTCGCCGCAATGCTTTCGGGTGGTCTGGTTGGGTTCTCAATCATCTCCACCGTAATGTAGGTTGCCGCGTCGTTGACTATGCGCTTCACAAAACGAGGGTCTGTTTCCCGCATCGACAGGTCATCAAAGCGCTCCACGGTAAGTGCTTGTTGTCCGGATGGTTGATAGATCACTTCAAGAGAGAATCTTGTGGCGTCGGGGCTGCCAGTGGTTGTCTCGATCCTGTAATCGTTGGCCCAGGCTCCCGGCGATGCGGCAGTGACTGTCAGCGCCGAGTCGAGCGTCAGCGAAGCCTGGACAGCATCATCGTCAAAGAGCCGAACGATGTAAGCATCACCGCCGCCGTTCGCAAAAAAGTGCTGGACCGCGTAACCAAGGACGCTCCGCGAATCCAGCCCCCCAAAGTGTTTCTCGAAGTCCTGAAAGCTCCGGACCCGCTGAGCGCGATCTATCGGGCCCCGGGCCGCCCAACCAATAAACGCCGTGATCGAAGTGTCGACCTCCGAGATCGAGGGCACCACCTCTGGGGCCTCCTGGATGAACACGCCCGGATAACGTGTGATAGCGGGTTGGCGGTTCTTGCGGAGTTGAAAGTGTTTTCGCAGGCGCTTGAACATACTAAAGACTCTCCGGGGGTTCTGCCGTCTCATTCTAACTCCACCAGCCTGCCCAGCTGGCGGATGAGCGCGTCGTCCAGGTCCTCGCGACGGTTAGCACCGAGAATGGCCAGCCCCTGGAACATCTGGATCCGCTGCAGGAGGTGGCTTATTTCGATGTTGGCGTAGCGGTCATGGGCATCCTTGACCGCTGTTCGCTTTCCGAACAGCGCGTCAGCCTCATCGAAAAACAGGACGGCGTCTGCCTTTTCGGCGGCGTCAAGGACCCTGAGCAGGTTCTTCTCGGTCTCGCCAATATACTTACCGACTAAGGCGCTGAGATCGATACGGTACAGCTCGTATCTCAGATTGTTGGCGAGCACTTCGGCCGCCATTGTTCTGTCCCTGCCGGTTCCACCGGCTACCAGCAACCCTCTTGGCTGCTTGCGACTGCGTATGGCGGATGATCCCGAACTCTCATGTAGCTTGGTCTGCTCCTGCATCTCCGCAACAACCTGACGCAGGATCTTTAGCCCCTCATCCGACAAAACCAGGTCGCCCCAATTAGCGACGGGATTAATGCGTTGAGTCAGGCCATCAAGGACTGAACTCATCTCAAATGGAACGGGGCGTAGTGCACACTTTTTGCGGCTCATGAAACACCTCCTTGTTAGGGGCTAACCTAACTATAGAAGGAGGATACGATTTTGGGTATCTTGGCCAGCTAACGAGGCTGTAGAAAAACCCTTTTCAGAGCCTAATCCGCAGCCGCTTTGTTGTTTTTTCACACCCTGCGATCATGCCGCTAACTGCCCATAGTTCGCCAACTTCTCAATGTTGTGGACCAAGCAATACAACTGCCACTGACCCTGCACCTTCTTTTTGCTCCGCAGGCTGAAGCGATTCAGACGTTTGTTGCTGCCGATGTTGCCGAACACGGGCTCAACCACCGACATGCGATGACCGTAAATCGCTTTGCCTTGCTGGCTATCGACTTGGTGCTTCATCCAGTCGGTGTAATTTGGTGCACGTTTGTTTTCAACGGTGAATGACACCTGTCGGCCGGAGCCGTTGCGGTGGTTCGCCGAAGCAGGATTCTGCATGTTCGCTTCCTTGAGTCGTTTCCCCTGGCCCATCCTTGGGCTGTTCGTCTTTAGGAAACGGTCCACTTTTTTCATCGACTCATCCAGAGAGAGCACGGTTTTCGCTCGCCGAATGTCTCTATCCAGTTCGGCTTCCGTCTCCGCCTCATCCCGCTCGTGATGCTCATGCAGGTGGTGGCGAATCAGTCGCTTCAGCTTATCCCGTTTTTCGCCCAGCTCTTTAAAGGTGCCAGACCATTCCTTCGCGGCGTCTGACGACATTTTGCAGCCGTCGATCGCGAATAGTTCGTTACCCAGAAGGCCCTGTTCGTGACACACCAACAGTATTTGCTCAAACAGTTCTTCAATCTCATCGGCGTGCTGGCTGACGAACTTAGCCAGGGTGGTGAAGTGCGGGACGGTATCGCAGGACAGCGCCTTGAAAATGATGTTGGTCTTGCAGCACCACTGGATCTCGCGGCTGGAGGTGATGCCCTTAGAGTAAGAAAACAGAATAATCTTCAACAAAATGGCAGGATCGTAGGCCAGTCGGCCAGTGTCGTCGTTGCGGTACTTGGGATGAAACACCGACAGATCCAGCTTGTATTCGATCAGATAGTGAACCGCGTGCTCGAAGGTGCCAGGCTGGAGCTGCTCCTGGTAATTGATGACCACCATAGAATCTTGATCGTAGTTGTAGTGCTTGAAACGAGGCATGCCGACGACTCCTTGTCTATTTGCTCAATCCTAGCAAACTCAAGCGGCGATTTCGGGGTCTTTCTAAAGCCTCAACGCTGAGGTAACCGGCGCCGGAGCGCCAGCGGAGGGAACCAAAAGCGGCACGATTTTGGTGTCCGGTTGACCGACTGGTTGAACGAAGCCGCTACGCGGCAGAGGCCAAATTCGACTGTACTTCCCTGACTCCTCCCATTCCGGAGGGGCCTGTCAGGAGAAGTGTGATGAACGCCAACGAACACGCCCGTTTTCAAGCACTGCACCAACGCTACCTTACCGAGCTCACCCTGAGGGGCAAAAGCCCCAAAACGATTGACCTGTATGCTTGCTGTCTGCGACAGGTGAGCGATTTCTTCGATACCTGTCCCGATCAGCTTAGCACCGATCAGCTCAGGCATTATTTCATGCATCTGGACAAGCACCGGTCCTGGAGTCTGGTCAAGATTGCCCGCGATGCGTTGCAAAGTTTCTATCAGTATGTGTTGGGCAAACCCTGGGAATACGTTCCCATCACCAAGGCCCCCAAGGTTCAGACCCTGCAGGACGTGCTCTCCCTGAAGGAGGTCGAGCGTCTGATCAGTCGCACACGCAAACTCAGTTATCAGGTCTATTTCCTCACCACCTACAGTCTGGGCCTGCGACTGAGCGAGTCCCTGAACCTGACCATCGCCGATGTCGACAGTCACCTGATGCGGGTCCATGTGCGCTGTGGCAAGGGCAAGAAGGACCGTTTCGTGCCTTTGCCGCTGATGACACTCAAGGCCTTGCGGCGCTATTGGGCCACTCACCGTCATCCGGACCTGCTGTTCCCCGGGGGACATCCGCCGTATGCATCGGTGGCCGCCGCCGGCAAGCCCCGAGTGATGGACCGGGGTGGAGTGCAGAAGGCCATCAAGCAGGTCGCTCTGGACTGCGGTATCCGCAAAAATGTGCACATTCACTCCCTGCGCCATAGCTTTGCCACCCATCTGCTGGAAAATGGGGTGAACCTGCGCTCAATTCAGACCCTGCTCGGCCACGCCAGCCCGCCAGCCTGGACGCTCATGTGCAGCTGTCCAAGCCGATGCTACGTGACATGATCATGCACAAGACCCTGTTCGAGCCGGGTGCGGACGCAGAGGTGGTGGCAATCGAAGCGTACGTTATGGTCGAGATGGCCGCTGGCATGGCTGAAAGTACCAAGCTGGCCAGGCTGGAAGAAGACAATCTGGTGACCAAACTGACGTACTCGGGCGGCACAATCGAGCTCAATGGCGAGGCAATCCCGCCGGAAGCATTGGCAGGGCTGCTGACACTGTTCAGCCCAGCCAGCCCAGGAGCAGCAGCAGAGTAATGATCCAGGCGCTGGTGATCACGGCTCCGCTGCCCCACAGCCGATTCCAGCGCCGCTCGACGTCGCGCCAGCGATGGCGCCGGATCTCCGTTTCAACTGCTGGCACGGGCGGGCGCTGCATGATTCGCTTGAGCTTGAGCGATCCGGCTCGGGCTGGATTGGGCAACTTCTGCAGTGCCCCGGGAATGGTCCAGCCAGACTGGTGGACTGCCCAGGCGGCCGCCGCGGCCACGAGCAGTGGCCAGCTTGCCGACCAAAAGGTTTTTATCGGCAGGCTGGCTTCCAGCGCTTCGCGCAATTCGGGCCAAAGCCACGGCAGCAGAGCCGGCATTACGCAGAGCAATGCCCAGGGTAACAACTGACCCTTCGGGGGTGAAGCGGCGCGGCCTTCAGGCTGGTGCCGCCACATTAGCCAGAGGGCGCGCAGCAAGAGCATTGCTGTTGCTGCGGAGCCTGCTGTCAATAGCATCAGCCAGTGGCTGACGTCACTGGCATAAACCGCATCCTTGAGCAATATCTTGACTGCCGCACCACTGGTCAGCGGCAATCCCGCCAGTGCCATTGCCGGTAAAGCCATCAACAGCCAGTGCAGAGGGCTGAGCCGATAGTGACTTGCCAGGCCTGCACCCATGAACAAGGCACCCTTGGCCAGACCATGGTGCACGCCAAAAAGAGCCAATAGCGTCGCAGCCGCGGCAGTGGACTCCGGATGCAACCAGGCCAGGCCAAGTACCACCAGCAGGTAGCCGATCTGACTGACCGACGAATAGGCCAGGGCGCTTTTGGCCTTGCTCTGTATCAGCCCCAGAGCCACACCGTAGAATGCGCTGATGGCGCCGATCGCCAATAGCGCCAGGGCGACGTTTTGCAGCCAGGGGTCCTGCGTTGGCAGGAACCGCCATAAACCCAGAATCCCCGCCTTGATCATTGCGCCGGACAGCACTGCGCTGGCGGCCGCCGGTGCAGCCGGGTGAGCCAGTGGAAGCCAGACGTGCAGTGGCCAGAAACCGGCCTTCAGACCGAAACCAACCAGCAGTACGATTGCTGTCAGCGAGCCGACAGGGACGGCTTGCCAGGCCGCCAGCTCCAGCGCGCCGCCAGCTTCGTGAATACGCAACAGCATGCCGGCGAAAATCAGCATTTCGCTTAAAATGGCCAGTTGCAGGTAGAGCCGTCCCGCCTGGCGGGGTGCAGGGCCGCGCTCGTGCACGATCAACCCGTAGGCGGCCAGACTCATCAAACTGAAACCCACATAGAAGCTGGCGGCATCCTGGGCTATTACCAGTAGCAGATTTCCGCTCAGGGATAATAGCCAGCTGGACCAGAAGCGAAAACGGTGTTGATCGCCGACCAGATCGGTGTGCGCGAAACGGCTTGCGCAGCCCCAGAGTAGTGCACTGAATGCCAGCCAGGCGCGAGCGAGCAGATCCTCCGCGGCCCATGCGGCCCCCGGCCAGAGTATTCCCGGCTCCAGTGGTGGAGCGGGCCACAGGCTGAGTAGCAGTGCCGGTAAACAACATAGCCATAGCCAGGGGCCGATGCGATTTGGCCAGCGCCACAGCAGGGCGCCCGCGAGTAGCGGGGAGAGGGGCACAAGTAACCAGAACAGAGCACTCATAAGCCGAACCGCCGATTGATGATCAGTTGGCTCCAGGCCAGCGGGCTTAGCTCACTGCCAGCCAGCACGCCGGCCAACAGGGCCAGCGTTGCGGTGAACAGTACCGGTGCGAGCAGCATCCAGTGGGTTTCTCCCAGCCCCGGTCGTCCGTTACCCAGGGCGTGTTCCTCCGGCCATTGCGTCGGCGGCTCGGCAAACCAGCCTCGATAGATCAGGGGAAGGAAGTAGGCGGCATTGAGCAGACCAGAAAGCACCAGCACCAGCAACACCCAATCCTGCCCGACCTCCAGGGCGCCCAGGCCCAGATACCACTTGCTGATGAAGCCGGCGGTTGGCGGTACGCCGATCATGCCCAATGCGCTTAATGTGAACGCAGTCATTGTCAGCGGCATACGCTTGCCGACTCCGTTCATTTCGTTTATCCGATGGATGCCCAGGGTTTCTGCGAAATTGCCGGCGCAGTAGAACAGCGTCACCTTCATCAGGCCCTGGTGTACCAGATGCGCCAGCGCGCCAACCGCGGCGATTGGGCCCATCAGCGCGACCCCAAGGGTGATGTAGGACACCTGGCTGATGGTGGAGTAGGCCAGTCTTTTCTTCAATTCCTGCTGCTGCAACGCCTTAAATGAACCGTACAGGATCGTTGCCGCTGCGAGAGCCAGCAGTGGCATTGCCAGTCCGAGCGCCTGCACCTGCTCAACGCCATAAACGTCATAGACCACCCGAACGATGCCGAAGGCGCCAGCCTTGACCACCGCGACAGCATGTAGCAGAGCGCTGACCGGAGCCGGTGCGACCATCGCCTGGGGCAACCAGCCATGTAAGGGGATCAATGCAGCCTTGACGCCCAGACCACTGATCATCAGGGCGAAGGCGAGTATCAGGCTGGGCCGATGAGCATCGAGCAGGGGCCCCAGGTAGCCACCTGCCTGGAATTCGGGGCTGCCTGTGATGCTGTGCAACAGTGCAATGCCCATCAATAGAAGCGCGCCGCCACCCAGTGTGTAGGCAAGATAAACACGTCCGGCGCGCAACGCTTTCTGCGTGCCCCGGTGGACGACCAGCGGAAATGTTGCTAGCGTCAGTAGTTCGTAGAAAAGCAGAAAGGTGACCAGATTCCCGGCCAGAGCCAAGCCCACCGTCGCGCTGACGCACAGGCTAAAATAGCCGAAGAACCGTGAGCGCAGTGGCGAATCCTCGAGATAGCCGATCGCATAGATGGTAGTTGCCAGCCACAGCACCGAGGACAGGGTAACGAACTGCAACGAGGTGGCACCCCCCTGCAGCACCAGGCCACCACCGGGCAGGAAGCCAATGGCGAAGCGAAACTCCAGCCCCTGATTGACGCCCCAGAGCATCACCCCGACCAGGCATAGCTTGAGGATGACGGCGAACAGGTTGAGGCCGATGCGCAGCTTCACCTGATCTTCGCGCAGGCTGAATATGACCAGGCCGGGCAACAGCGAGCTGAGTATGATTGCCGGCGGCAGCAGGGTGGTCCAGGCGGTTATCACAGCCCCACCTCACGGAACCATTCGATCAGCGGCTCGCTCATCAAGGCCATGGCCCACACAATCAGGGCAGGCAACATCGCGAGCCACTGGGCCGAGACATCGGAATCATAATCCGGCGGGTTGGGGTCGGCCCGATCAAACGCAATGGTCACTACCCGAAAGACGTAGCCAGCACTGGCCAGAGTGCCGAGCAGCACACCCAGCGCCCAAGGCCAGCGGGCCGGCTCCAGGAACAGCGGCTGCAACAATACCCATTTGGCTACGAAGCCGCCGCTGGGCGGCAAGCCGATCAGACTGCCGCCGGCGACAGCGAACGCGAACATGGCGACCGGCATGGTCTGGCTGGCCCCCTTGAGCGCGCTGACGTGCCGGCTTCCCAGCGTCGCCTGCATCTCGCCAGCGGCCAGGAACATCGACACCTTGGCCAGGCCGTGGGCAATCACGAACAGCCACAGCGCGATAGACATGTTCGCATCCTGCCAATACAGCAAAAGACCCAGGGCCAGCAGGGCATAGCCTAGCTGGGCGACCGTGGAGTACGCCACTAGCACCTTGATCCAGGGTGTGCGCAGTGCGGCCAGACCGCCGCTGACCAGGGCGGCAATACCGGCAACCGCGAAGAAGATACCCGCCTGCCTGGCGAGCTCCGCTGGAGCCACGTTATCCCAGAGCATCCAGAGAATGAACAGGGGGCCTTTGACCACCAGCGCCGAGAGCAGTGCGCTGACCGCCGTAGGCGCAGCAGCGTGGGCAGCTGGGAGCCATTGATGCAAAGGCCAGAGTGCGGCCTTTACCATCAACCCCAGCGTCAGCAGTAGCAGAGCCAGACGCGTGACCTGGTCATTGGATGTGACACCGGCGAGCGCACGTATATCCAGCACGCCGTATTGGCCGTAGAGCAGCGCGACGCCCAGCAGGTAACACAGCGATGCGGCGAGGGACAGCAGCAGATAGCGTAGCGCTGGTACGTGTGACCTCGGTCCCGAGAGAATCACCATTGCCACCGCGACCAGCCCGAGCAGTTCCAGGGTGACATACCAATTGAACAGATCGCGGGACAGCCAGAGTGCGCCCAGGCTGGCATGTAGCAGACAGGAGAGGGGCCAGAAGTCGGTATCACGGGTCTGACTGTGACGGCTGCGTTGGGCATAAATCGCCACCAGCAGATGAATCAGGGCGGTAAACACCAGCAGCAGAGCGGTGAGCGGGCCGAGCTCGAAGCGTATCCCCAGCGGCGTTTCCCAGCCGCCGAGATTGAGCTGCTGCGTGCCGTTGATAACGACCTGGTACAGGGCCAGTGCCGCGCACCCCAGGCTGGTCGCATTCGCCAGTATCACCAGGCCGCCGACGCGGACCCGCAACAGCAGCAAGACCAGCGCTGAGATCAACGGGATCAGCAGGCTGAGCAACGCCGCGCTCATTTGCGCTCTGGTTCGTTTTTGTCGAGCGGATCGGCGGTTGCCAGGCGCAGGGCAAAGGCGGTGGCACTCGCCGCCACCACCAGGCCGGTGACGACCAGGGCTTGCAATACCGGGTCGACGGCTGCGTCCCGGCTGGCCAGCGCGACCATGACCATGAACACCCCGCTGCCCATCACATTGACCGCCATGATCCGGCGTAACGCATGGCGCTGAACCAACAGCGCGTGCAGGCCCACCACCCAGAGGGTGACACCACCACACAGGTAAATCAGAGTGCTGGTCATGGCGTGGGGTGTTCGTTTTCGCCGATCACCAGAACGGTCAGGCTCGTGGCGATCGATAGGGTGGCGGTTATTTCAATCAGCAGGATCAGCTGCTTACTCCACCCGGGCGGGTAGTTTAGCCAGCCGGCACCCATCCAGTGGGTGCCAACGGCTACCAGGGCAAAGGTCGCCACGCCGCCCAACATAAGCGCGCGGACCGGCCAGCGGCTCCAGCGAATAGCGGGCAGCAGGCCGGCGAGGCGCAGCATGACCGCGCCGGCAGCGAGCACGGCCCCGGCCTGGAAGGCGCCGCCAGGTGCATGGCTGCCGCGCCACAACAGGTAACCGCCGACGATGATCGTCAGCGGCGCGAGCATTTGGCTCCAGGCGCGAAGCAGTGGCCAGGCCGGCGGTAAAGCCATACCAGAGCGGCCCAGCTGGCGAACGCCGATCAGTGCTAGTAACAATACCACCAGCTCCAGCAGCGTATCCCAGGCGCGAAAGTTCAGCAGTACAGCGGTGACCGGGTGACTCACGCCACTCTCGTCCAGGTGCGTATCGACCAGGGCGGGTAGCACACTGTTACTGTCCGCCAGTGGTTGTATCGCGCGGATCAGTAACGCCAGCACCAGCACAGCGAGCAGCAAGCTGATCGACAGCGGCACGCGGGCTGGCTGGGTGTTCGGCTCTGCGGCGCTGCGAGCCAGCGCTGCGAGCAGCATGACGCCGATCAGTCCGGCACCAATCGCAGCCTCCGCCAGTGCCAGGTCGACAGCGCCCAGCCGGGCCCAGGTGAGCGCCAGCATGAGACCGAACACGATGAACAGCACAATGGAGGTATAGAGCGTGCGGGTGTGCAACGCCGCGCCGGCGAGGCCGAGTAGCAGCAGAATCAGCGTCAGATCGAAGAGCAGTTCAGCGGGCATCGGAGGGTTGCTCCTGATGGGTTTTGGCGTCAACCCTATCCGCGTCGCGCTGGTAGCGCGCCAATAGTTGGCAAGCAGTTGCCCCGGAGGCCATGACCAGCAGCCAGACCAGCAGCATCTGAGTGACCGATTGCCAGCTGTCGCTGCGCAGCGATAGGCCGACCACGAGCAAACCCAGGCCCAGGGTGTCGGCCTTGGTGACGGCATGCAGGCGGCTGTAGGCGTCGGGAAAACGTAACAGCCCTACAGTGCCGGCCAGAAAGAAAAATAACCCGGCCAACAAAAACGGCCAGCTAAGCCAGCATAGCCAGGTGTTCAGTTCAATCATGTTGGCTCCGGCGTAACAGTTGGACCAGTGCCGCGCTGATCACTGCAGCCAGCACGGCTAAAACCAGCGCTGCCTCGATCAGCGCCGGCTGATTCTGAGCATGGGCCAGTAGTAATAGGATTGCCGCGCCGGTCGTACCGAACAACTGCACGGCGAGCAGCCGATCGGCGCGACTCGGGCCGCGTACGATCCGCCACAGACCCGCGGCGATGCTTGCAAGCAATATGACAGCGAGCAACATCATACGTTTTTTTCTCCGAGCAGTTGGGACAAACGCAATTCCAGTTCTGTCACAGTCTTTTCCCAGTCTTGATGCTGATCCAGTGCATGCACATGCAGTGTTTGATTTTCATGATGGGATGCGAGCGTGCCGGGCAGCAGGCCAACCATTGCCGATAACAACAGGCAAACACGCGGATCCCGGCTGGTCAGAGCGAACGTCTTCCAGGCCGGTGACACCGGTAAACGCGGATGCAGGGCTCGGCGGGCTACGTCCCAGCCACCTGAGAATAGCTCGCGCAGAAAAAACCCCAGAAAAGCTGGAATCGCCTGCCACCGCAGTGAGCCAATGCGCAGTTCGAGGCGATAGCCGGCGAAGGTTGCGATGGCCGCCAGAGGTACTCCGAACGCCCAGCCCTCGGCGTGGCTCAGCACCGCCCAGACAACCAGCCAGGCGCAGAAGCTAAATAATGCATTGAGTGCTTTCGTGGTTCTGCCTGGCTGATGACGGGAGCCGGGTGGACGCTCTGACGTGCTGGAGTGATTCGCCACTGGGGCTCCTGCAGGTGGGCTTAGGCTTTATATTAGAAGAAGTCGGACTAGGGCTCAAACCGGCAGGCTAAAAGGCTTGCCGGAACCTGACTGTCATTTTTGCTTACGCTGTCGTGATTGCGGGCCGGTGCTGGTCGCCCCAGTATCGCTGAAACAGTTTATGGAGCATGTTAATGGCACTGCCGCCGTCCGCTTCGTCTGCCCGCCGCTTTCTGCGTCTGGCCGGAACCTGTATCCCGTGCCCTCGGCGCCCTGCAGAACAACGTGCCGGCGCTTCCTTATCAGCATTTGCAGGCCCACCTGCAGCGGGTCTACGAAGGCGAGCTGACAGACTAATTCGAACATATTGATGAGCAGCCTTTCGCGGCGGCTTTGCTGGGGCATCTACATCGCGGCCGTGGACTGGATGGTCAGGCTCTGGTGCTTAAGATCCAGTATCTGGGCATTGCCGCGATCTGCAATTATTCCATCGATCATTGCAGCGCCTGGTAAAACTAGCGG
>Ga0307939_1000507_pt1 | contig 22439 bp, 18 predicted proteins | sample OrgLakmetagen122_FD_201844 | JGI IMG/M metagenome (GOLD analysis project Ga0307939, IMG submission 201844) | Saline water microbial communities from Organic Lake, Antarctica - #122 | ecosystem: Environmental > Aquatic > Non-marine Saline and Alkaline > Saline | place: Antarctica: Organic Lake... | reverse complement strand
GTGCGCCCGGCGATGAAGCCCGCGACGGGTTTCTTGCGGCCCTTTTTCGCCTCGTCCTTCAGGAACTGTGCCGCGTCTTCTTCCGCGCTGCCGCCGATCTCGCCGATCATGATGATGCTCTCGGTCTCGTCATCGGCCAGGAACCATTCCAGCACATCGATATGCTCGGTGCCTTTTATGGGATCGCCGCCGATGCCGATGCAGGTGGATTGGCCCAGCCCCGCATCCGTGGTCTGCTTGACCGCCTCGTAGGTCAAGGTCCCTGACCGCGAGACCACCCCGCAGGAGCCGCGCTTGTGGATATGGCCGGGCATGATGCCGATCTTGCAGGCATCCGGCGTGATGATGCCTGGACAATTCGGGCCGATCAGCTTCGACGCGGACCCTTCCAGCGCGCGCTTGACGCGCATCATGTCCAGCACCGGGATGCCTTCGGTGATGCACACGATCAGCTCGATCCCGGCGTCAATGGCCTCGAGGATGCTGTCGGCGGCGAACGGCGGCGGCACGTAGATGACGGACGCGTTGGCGCCGGTCACGTGCATCGCCTCGTGCACCGAGTTGAAGACCGGCAGGTCGAGATGCGTGCCGCCGCCCTTGCCGGGGGTGACGCCGCCGACCATCTGCGTGCCATACGCGATCGCCTGTTCGGAGTGGAAAGTGCCCTGCGAGCCGGTGAGGCCCTGGCAGATGACTTTTGTGTCTTTGTCGACGAGGACTGCCATTGTGGCGTGCTCCTTATAAATGTCTTGCGGTCTGGACCGCGTTAATCCGGTCGGGTGCGCGGGACGGTTGGCCCGGCGTGTCGGGGCTCCGCCCGTTCGCAGCTTGAAAGGTTCCCCGAACCTTTCATCGGCTTTGCCGACCCGCTGCTCACCCTTTGACGGCCTTGACGATCTTCTGGGCGCCGTCTTTCAGATCGTCGGCGGCGATGACGTTGAGGCCGGAATTGCGGATGATCTCCTTGCCCTGCTCGACATTCGTGCCTTCGAGGCGCACCACCAGCGGCACGGTCAGGCCCACGTCCTTGACGGCCGCGACCACGCCCTCGGCGATCACGTCGCAGCGCATGATGCCGCCGAAGATGTTCACCAGGATGCCCTTCACCTGCGGGTCGCTGGTGATGATCTTGAACGCCTCGGTGACCTTTTCCTTGGTCGCCCCGCCGCCCACGTCGAGGAAGTTGGCCGGCTCGGCGCCGTAGAGCTTGATGATGTCCATCGTGGCCATCGCCAGCCCCGCGCCGTTGACCATGCAGCCGATCTCGCCGTCCAGGGCGATGTAGTTGAGATCGTATTTGCTGGCCTCAAGCTCTTTCGGGTCTTCCTCGGTGGTGTCGCGCAGCTCGCCGATATCAGAATGGCGGTAGATGGCGTTGGAATCAAAGCTCATCTTGGCGTCGAGACATTTCAGGTCGCCCTTGTCGGTCAGGATCAGCGGGTTGATTTCCAGCATCTCCATGTCGGTCTCGATGAACATCTTGTAGAGCGTGCCCATCAGGGTGACGCATTGCTTGATCTGCCCGCCGGTCAGACCCAGCGAGAACGCGATGCGGCGGCCGTGGAAGGGCTGGTAGCCGGTGGCGGGATCGACCGACAGGCTGAGGATCTTGTCGGGGGTCTTTTCGGCGACCTCCTCGATATCCATGCCGCCCTCGGTCGAGGCCACGAAGCTGATGCGGCTGGTCACGCGGTCCACCAGCAGCGCGAGATACATCTCGGTCTCGATCCCCGAGCCGTCCTCGATATAGATCCGGTTGACCTGCTTGCCGGCGGGGCCGGTCTGCTTGGTCACCAGCGTGCGGCCCAGCATGTGGCGGGCCTCGTCGGCGGCCTCCTCCACCGATTTCGAGATGCGAACGCCGCCCCCGTCACCGGCCCCGGCCTCCTTGAACGTGCCCTTGCCACGCCCCCCCGCGTGGATCTGCGCCTTCACGACCCAGACGGGTCCGTCGAGCGCGCTGGCCGCGGTCTTGGCCTCTTCGGCGCGCAGCACGACACGCCCGTCACCGACCGGCGCACCATACTGGCGCAGCAAGGCCTTTGCCTGATATTCGTGGATGTTCACGTTGTCCCTCCCTTGGGTTGACGATGCCGGATCCGCCGGGGCAGATCCCTGATACCCGAGATTTCTCCCGGCTATTTGATGAGCGGAAGAAGCTTCTTGAACGCGGGCGTTCCGGCTTTTCCGAGCCATTCGAAGACTACCATCTCGGTCGTGACGATGCCCGCCCCGCCGACGCTGAGCCGGGCGATGCAGGCCTGCTCGCTTTCCAGCGTGCGTGAGGCTGTCGCGTCTGACACGACAAAAACCTCGTAACCCTGTTCGATCATGCTGGCGCAGGTCTGGACCACGCAGATATGCGCCTCCATCCCCGCGAGGATGACCTGCTTGCGGCCAAGCGCGTTGATGGTTTCCGCGAAGGTCTCATCCTCCATGCAGGAAAAATGCATCTTTTCGAGGATGGTCGCACCGGGTGTTTCGGTGAGTTCGGGGACCGTACGCCCGAGACCCGCAGGGTATTGTTCGGTCATTATGACGGGCACGCCGACCTCGTGCGCGCTGGCAAGCAGTGTGCGCGTGTTCCGAATCGTGCGCGCGGGCGCCTGCATGGCGGGCACCAGCCGTTCCTGCATGTCGATGACCACAAGCGTGGATTCCTCGGCCCGGATGAGCATGGCGCTGGCTCCTCTGTCGCGACGGGGTGCTGATCGGCACCTTGTGGTATGCCATATACCACTTGAGAAGATGGTCATCAAGCGGGTAATTCGGGGCGTTTGAGAAAGCCGAATCGGAGCGCTCCTTCAGGGTTCGGCGACCGGAAGAATGGATGTTGCATCGCAGAAAAGACCCCCCGTTTCCGCAAGCGACCGCTGCGCCGCAGTCGGTGCGTCGGGTGTCAAGATATCAGCAAATCAGCCGGTTAAGGATCCGGCCGGGGCAGGGGGCCGCGTTGTCCCGATGCAAGGTAAAACGCGTAAATATGCAGCATAATCAGTCGCCTTGTCGACCTCCCTGCCGCTTTACCGTGCAGGTGCGGCGAAATTTGTATCGAATGTGAATTGCGTGAAAACCTCGGCTGGTCTATGGTGTCCCACAGATCGAAGAGCTTGCGCCGATCCTGGGCAGGCTGGAGAGAGAGCCATGAAACTGCGCCCGATATCAACCGGTTTGACGTTGAAAGACCACGTGTACGAGAGATTGCGCGAGGCAATCAACGACGTCGATATCTACAGCGCGGATGCGGATCTTAGATTGGATGAAAGATCGCTTGCGCAGCAACTCAACGTGTCGAGAACGCCGCTGCGCGATGCGATTTCGCGGCTCGAGGCGGAGGATGTGGTCGAGGTCATTCCCCGCAGGGGTGTGTTCCTGCTGCGTAAGACCAAGGACGAGGTCCTGGAAATGATCGTCGCCTGGGCCGCGCTGGAAAGCATGGCCGCACGGATGGCGACGGCACATGCCTCGGACGACGAGGTCGGGTCGCTTCGCGAGATGATCTCGCGGAACAACCAGAACGAGCCAACGACCGGAATCGCGGAATACTCCGAGGAAAACATCCAGTTTCACCTGCGGATCCTGGAGATTTCGCACTGCCTGCTGCTGAAATCCATGGCCGAGGGCCTGTTTCTTCACATGCGGGCCGTCCGGTTGCAGGCGATGGGGGAGGCCGACCGTATCAAGCGGTCGGTGGTCGATCATGCCGAGATCATCGAGGCGATCGAATCGCGCGACGCTGATCAGGCAGCCGAGAAGGTACGAGAACACACGATGCGCCTGCACGAGCACGTCCGGAAGACATGGACACGTCTTGAGCTTGCGCAGACACTTAACGCGAACACGGCCTGACGCATTTATCGCGCATGTCGGACTGGGAGAGAAGAAAATGGCAGTAGCCAACGTGACATCGGTTCCATCGGAAAAAGAAGCCACCGCCGTCGGGAACGAAACGGACGGGTTCCACCTTCTGATTGATGCCCTGAAGTTGAACGGGATCAACACGATCTACAATGTCCCCGGCATCCCGATCACCGATCTGGGCCGGTATGCGCAGGCCCAGGGCATGCGGGTAATCTCGTTCCGTCACGAGCAGCATGCCGGCTATGCCGCCTCGGTTGCGGGGTTTCTGACCAAGAAGCCCGGCGTCTGCATGACGGTTTCGGCGCCGGGGTTCATGAACGGGCTGACCGCGCTGGCGAACGCGACCACCAATTGCTGGCCGATGATCATGATTTCGGGATCGTCAGAGCGCGAGATCGTGGATCTCGCGCAGGGTGACTATGAAGAGATGGACCAGCTTGCCGCGGCCAAACCGTTCTGCAAGGCGGCCTACCGGCTGACCTACGCGCAGGATATCGGCATTGCCGTGGCCCGCGCCATCCGCTCGGCGGTGTCGGGGCGGCCTGGCGGCGTCTACCTTGACATCCCCGGCGCGATGCTGGGGCAGGTCGTGGAGGCGGTCGAGGCCGCACGGTCGCTGGTCAAGGTGATCGAGCCCGCGCAGCGCCAGATCCCTGCGCAATCGGCCATCGATCGCGCCATCGAGGTCATGAAAGGCGCCAAGCGCCCGCTGATCGTGATTGGCAAGGGCGCGGCCTATGACCAGAGCGACGAGGTGATCCGCGAACTGGTGGAAAAGTCGGGCTACCCGTTCCTGCCGATGTCGATGGCCAAGGGCCTTCTGCCGGACACGCATCCGCAATGTGCGGCCGCCGCACGGTCGCTGGTGCTGAAGGATTCGGACGTGGTCATCATGATGGGCGCGCGGATCAACTGGCTTCTGAGCCACGGCAAGGGCAAGCAGTGGGGCGAGCCCGGCGGCAAGCGCTTTGTCCAGCTGGATATCGAAGCCGAGGAGATGGACTCGAATGTCGAGATCGCGGCCCCGATCGTGGGCGATATCGGCTCGTCCTGCGAGGCGCTGATCGCGGCCATGGACGAGGCCGGTATCGCACCGCCCAAGGAGTGGCTCGACCAAGTGAATACCAAGGCCACGTCGAACATGGAAAAGATGGCCGCGCGGCTGCGCAACAACAACAATCCGATGGATTACAACGGTGCGCTCGGGGTCATCAAGGAAGCGATCAATGACAATCCCGACACGATTCTGGTGAACGAGGGGGCCAACACGCTTGATATGTGCCGGTCCATCGTCAACATCCACAAGCCGCGCCACCGCATCGACGTGGGCACCTGGGGTGTGATGGGCATCGGGATGGGTTCGGCGATCGCCGCGGCCATCGAGACCGGCAAGAGCGTGCTGGCGGTCGAGGGCGACAGTGCCTTCGGGTTCTGCGGCATGGAAGTCGAAACGGTCTGCCGCTACAACCTGCCGATCTGCACCGTCGTGTTCAACAATGACGGTATCTACAAGGGCGATGGCACGAACTGGGGCGGCGGCGACGATCCGTCGACGACCGTGTTCGTCAAGGGGTCACGCTACGAGATGATGATGGAGGCCTTCGGCGGTGTGGGCGTGGTTGCCCGCTCGCCCGACGAGCTGCGGACAGCCGTCTACGCCGCGCTCAAGAGCGGCAAGCCGACGCTGATCAACGCGATCATCGACCCGGAGGCCGGCAAGGAAAGCGGCAATATCGGCAACCTGAATCCGACCTCGGTGGTGGCCCAGAGGCTTTACCCACAGGCACGCAAAGACTGAAGATAGCAACGAAACCGCGGGCGTGGCAACACGTCTGCGCGGCTCAAAGATGGAGAACCCAATGAAAGCTCTTGAAGGCGTCAAGATCCTTGACTTCACCCATGTTCAATCGGGCCCGACCTGCACACAGCTGCTGGCCTGGTTCGGGGCGGACGTGATCAAGGTGGAGCGCCTCGGCGTGGGCGACGCGACGCGCAAACAGTTGGTCGATGTTCCGGATGCCGACAGCCTGTACTTCACCATGCTCAACCACAACAAGCGCTCAATCGAGCTGAACCCCAAGACCGACGCGGGCAAGGAGGTGCTGACGCGCCTGATCGAGACCTGCGACGTGCTGGTCGAGAACTTCGCGCCGGGTGCGCTGGACCGGATGGGCTTTGCATGGCCGCGGATCCAGGAGATCAACCCGCGCATGATCATGGCCTCGGTCAAGGGCTTCGGCCCGGGCAAGTACGAGGATTGCAAGGTCTACGAGAACGTCGCCCAATGTGCGGGCGGTGCTGCCTCGACCACCGGCTTTCTCGACGGGCCGCCGCTGGTGACCGGCGCGCAGATCGGCGATAGCGGCACGGGTCTGCACCTGGCGCTCGGTATCGTCGCGGCGCTCTATCAGCGCGAGCATTCCGGCCGCGGCCAGAAGGTTCTGGCGCCGATGCAGGACGGGGTGATCAACCTCTGCCGGGTCAAGCTGCGCGATCAGCAGCGTCTGCAGGTTGGGCCGCTGACCGAGTATTCGCAATATGGCGCCGGCATTCCATTTGGCGAGGCGACGCCGCGTGCCGGCAACGACTCGGGCGGGGGTCAGCCGGGCCGCATCCTGAAATGCAAGGGCTGGGAAGACGACAACAACGCCTACACCTATTTCATCACGCAGGCAGCGGCGTGGCCGCATATCTGCGACGTGATCGGTGCGCCCGAGTGGAAGGATGCGCCTGGCTATACCGACGCCGCCGAACGCCTGGACAAGCTTGACGAGATATTCACCCGGATCGAGGAGTGGACCAAGACCAAGACCAAGTTCGAGGTCATGGACATCTGCAATCCGCTCAACATCCCCGTCGGGCCGATCCTGTCCACCAAGGAGATCCTCGAGGATGAGGGCCTGCGCAAGACCGGAACGATCGTCGATGTCGATCACCCGGTGCGGGGCCGCTACTCGACCGTCGGGTGCCCAATCAAGATGTCCGATAGCTCGGTCGAGGTGACACGTTCGCCGCTTCTGGGCGAGCACACGCAGGAAATCCTGCGCGATGTTCTGGGCTATGATGGCGAGGAGCTGGCCCGGATCACCGAGTCCGGCGCGGTCGGCAGCGCAAAGCAGGCGGCCGAATAATCAAGAGGTGACGGCACGGGTCGGTCGCGGCCGGCCCGCCGCATCTGAGGGAGAGAGAATGAGACTGATAGTGATGGGGCAGCAGGCCTTCGGCAAGGATGCGCTGGCCAAACTGCTCGACGAGGAAAAAGACGAGGTCGTCGCGGTCTACTGCGAGCCCGACCGGGACGGCAAGCCGGTCGATCCGATCAAGGAATTCGCGTTGGAGCGTGGCCTGCCCGTCCACCAGCCGGCCAATTTCGACGATGCCGCCTCGGTCGAAGTGCTGGCGGGGCACAAGGCCGACCTGATGATCATGGCGTTCGTGAACGTCTTCGTGCCAGAGGCCGCGCGGGATACGCCGACGCATGGCTCGATCTGCTTTCACCCGTCCCTGCTGCCGTTGCATCGCGGTCCGTCCGCGGTCAACTGGCCGATCATCATGGGATCGACCAAGTCGGGCTTCTCGTGGTTCTACCCGTCCGACGGGCTGGATGAGGGCGACAGCCTGATGCAGTGGGAATGCGAGATTGGCCCCGATGACACGGTGATCGACCTCTATTTCAAGAAGATCTACCCCAATGCGGTGGATAGCGTGCTGACGGTCTGCGACCTATACCGCGATGGCAACCCGCCGCGCATCGTGCCCGACGAAAGCAAGGCTACCTACGAGCGCCGCTGCACTCGCAAGCATTCGCGCATCGAGTGGCATCGCCCGGTAAAGCAGGTCTACGACCTTATTCGCGGCACCAACCCCGCGCCCGGGGCCTGGACCACGCTGGAGGGGGCCGAGGTCGACATCTTCGACTGTGCCCTCGTGTCCGGTGACGGCATATCCGGCCGCGTCCGCGATGTCTCCGACGCCGGTATCGCGGTGCAATGCGTCGGCGGCCGCATCCTGATCAAGCGGGTGCGCCCGGCCGGCGGGGGCAAGATCCCCGCAGCCGAGTGGGCGGCATCCGTCGACCTCAAACCGGGGGCCACCCTCGGGACCTGAACGCAACCTTACAGTCTGGAATTACACCATGTCCGATATCGAAATTGCACGCGCCGCCAAGAAGAAACCGATCCAGGAGATCGGCGCCAAGCTCGACATTCCGAGCGATCACCTCCTGCCTTACGGTCATGACAAGGCCAAGGTCTCTGAAGATTACATCAAGTCCATCTCGGGGCGCCCGGACGGCAACCTGATCCTCGTGACGGCGATCAACCCGACGCCTGCCGGCGAAGGGAAGACCACGACGACGGTTGGCCTCGGCGATGGTCTGAATGCCATCGGCAAGAAAGCCTCTGTCTGCATCCGCGAGGCGTCGCTTGGCCCGTGTTTCGGCATGAAGGGCGGTGCCGCGGGCGGTGGCTATGCGCAGGTTGTGCCGATGGAGGACATGAACCTTCATTTCACCGGCGACTTCCACGCCATCACCAGTGCGCACAACCTCCTGGCGGCGATGCTCGACAACCACATCTACTGGGGTAACGAGCAGGAAATCGACATCCGCCGCGTCGTCTATCGCCGCGTGATCGACATGAACGACCGCGCCCTGCGCCAGATCGTGGCCAGCCTTGGTGGCGTCGCCAACGGCTTTCCGCGCGAGGCCGGGTTCGACATCACGGTGGCTTCCGAGGTCATGGCGATCCTGTGCCTTGCAACCGATCTTGCCGACCTGGAAAAGAAGCTGGGCGATATCATCGTTGCCTACCGTCGCGACAAGACGCCGGTCTACTGCCGTGACATCAAGGCCGACGGTGCGATGACCGTGCTGTTGCAGCAGGCGATGCAACCGAACCTCGTGCAGACGCTGGAGAACAACCCCGCCTTCGTGCATGGTGGTCCGTTCGCCAATATCGCGCATGGCTGCAACTCGGTCGTTGCGACCACGACGGCGCTCAAGCTGTCGGATTACGTGGTGACGGAGGCCGGGTTTGGCGCCGATCTGGGTGCCGAGAAGTTCATGAATATCAAGTGCCGCAAGGCGGGTCTGAAGCCCAAGGCGGTGGTGCTTGTCGCCACGGTGCGCGCCATGAAGATGAATGGCGGTGTGGCAAAGGCCGATCTCGGGACCGAGAGCGTCGAGGCCGTCAAGTCGGGCTGTGCCAACCTTGGCCGGCATATCGAGAACCTCAAGGAGTTCGGTGTGCCGGTGGTCGTGGCGATCAACCATTTCGTCACCGATACCGATGCCGAGGTGCAGGCCGTCAAGGACTACGTCGCGAGCCAGGGCTCCGAGGCGATCCTGTGCATGCATTGGGCCAAGGGATCGAAGGGCACCGAGGAGCTGGCGCACAAGGTGGTCGAGATCGCCGAAAGCGGCAAGGCGGCTTACAAGCCCCTCTACCCCGACGAGATGCCGCTGTTCGAGAAGATCGAGACCATCGCCAAGCGCATCTACCGTGCCGACGAGGTCGTCGCCGACAGCAAGATCCGCGCGCAGCTGAAGGAATGGGAAGACCAGGGATACGGGCATCTGCCGGTCTGCATGGCCAAGACGCAGTACAGCTTCACCACCGATCCCACCCGACGCGGCGCGCCCGACGGCCACAGCCTGCCGGTGCGCGAGGTTCGGCTGAGCGCCGGCGCCGGGTTCGTGGTTGTGGTCTGCGGCGAGATCATGACGATGCCGGGCCTGCCCAAGGTGCCTTCGGCGGAATCCATCTGCATCAACGATGACGGTCTGATCGAAGGGTTGTTCTGATCATGAAACAGAGTGCGCTCCATACTATCATGATGCCCGTGCGCGGGGATGGACAGGGGCCTGTGCTCTTTGCGCATGCCGCTGCGCTTGCAAAACGGTTCAACGCGCATGTGCGCGTTGTCCACTGCCACCCCAAGGTCGAGGACATGATGCCGTATGGCGTGGTGATCCCGACCTTCCTGCGCAAGCAGCTGGCAGAGGCGACTGCGAAACGTGACGACTACGAAGAGGCCTATCTGCGCGACAAGTTCGTCGCGGATGCCGCCCATCATGGCATCAGCGTCGAGCCGCGCGCGGCCGGCAAACCGACGGCGGCGTGGCGCGAATACGAGGGCAAGCAGGTCGAGGCGGTGCGCCATTACGGCCGCATCGCCGATCTGATCTGTGTGTCCAAGCCGAACGAGGAGGAGAATCTCGGCTTCAACACGCTGAAGTCGGCGCTTTTCACGTCCGGTCGCCCGGTCATGATCTGTCCGAAGACCGACCAGGTACAACCTGACATCGGAAAGCACGTGGCGATCGGCTGGAATGGGTCGCTGGAGGCGTCCCGTGCGGTGGCGCTTGCCATGCCCCTGATCGAGGGGGCGGACGAGGTGACCATCCTGACGGCTGGCCATATCGACCATACCGCCACGCCCGAAGAGTTCTGTCATTACCTGTCACAGCGCGGAATCTCGTCGAAGATCAACGCCTTCGAACGCAAAGGCAATGTCGGGCGGTCGCTTTTGGCGAAATGCGGCGAAGTCGGCGCCAACATGCTGATCATGGGAGCCTACCACGAAAGCTACGAGCGGGAGTCCCTGCTGGGCGGCAATTCGGCGACCATCGTGAACGAGACCACGATGCCGGTCGTGATGGTTCATTGAGCCACGGGACACGAACAACGGAATCTGTAGACAACACAGGAGGATAACAGCAAGCTCAAGACAGGTCAGGTTGTGCATGACTTTGGGCCGAGGAGGGCCGGAGGCGCAACAGGACCTTGACTAGATCTGACCGGATAGCGGTCGTTAATGGGAGGAAGACATGAATATTGTGAAAACTGTAGCACTTGGTATCGCTGCTTTGGGGGTCTCTGCCCCCGCCGCAATGGCGGAATGGGAACCACGAAAGCCGGTTGACTTCGTGATCATGGCCGGCACGGGAGGGGGCGCCGATCAGATCGCACGCTTCATCCAGAACGTGGTCCAGCAGAAGGACATGATGAACCGCCCGCTGATCCCGAACAACCGTGGTGGCGGCTCGGGTGCCGAAGCTTTGATCTGGCTCAACGAGACGAACGATCCCAATCACACCATCCTCGTGACTTTGAACTCGTTCTTCGCCACGCCGATCCGTCAGCCCGAGCTCGGGATCGATATTACCACGTTCACGCCTATCGCCTTGATGGCCGTCGATCCCTTCGCGTTGTGGGTCAACACGGAAAGCGACGTCGATAGCTTCGAGGAATGGGTCGAGACCGTCAAGGAAGCAGACGGTGAGTACATCGTCGGTGGTACGGGTTCGGGACAGGAAGACAGCATCGTGTTTGCCTACCTGGAAAACGCGTATGATCTCGACGTCAAGTATGTTCCCTTCTCTGGCGGTGGTGAGGTGGCATCGGCCCTTGCCGGTGGCCAGATCCAGGCCAACGTGAACAATCCCGCCGAGGCGCGCGGTTTCTACCAGTCCGACGATGTGAAGCCGCTGCTTGTCTTCACGGACGAGCGGATGGATGAATATCCGGACGTGCCAACGATCAAGGAAAAGGGCGAGGACTTCAGCTATAACAACCAGCGGGCCGTTGTCGGTGCGCCGGGCATGTCGGACGAAGCTGCCAAGTACTACCAAGATCTCTTTAAGGAGATTTTCGAGACCGAAGAGTGGCAGAACTACATGGAGCGCGAGGCGATGTCGCCGCTCTGGATGAACGCCGAAGAGCAGCGCGAGTACTGGGAGACGCAAGTCGAGCGGCACGAAGAGCTGCTGTCAAGCTTCGAGTAATCCACGCACTGATCTGAAACAAAGGAGGGCTGGCAATGCGGCTTGGCGAAATCATCACGGCGGGCCTGCTGGCCCTCCTATCTTTGTACTTCATGTACGAGGCATCGTTAAACGGTTTCGGGTACACGCGAGGCAGTGGTCCCCAAGGCGGCTTCTGGCCGTTCTGGCTGGCCGTCGGGATGCTCGTCTCGACGGGGTTCATTGCGCTGAACTGGTTCCGGGGAACGTCCCCGGCCTCGCAGTCCGATGAACCACTGCTCGACGCGTTCGGGCGCAAGACGCTGCTTCTTGTTGGTGGCGGCATCATAGGGTTCGTCGCGCTGGTCGATATCGTGTCCATGTACGGCGCGGTGGCGCTTTTCATGCTCTACTATACCAAAGTGCTCGGGGGGCATAGTTGGTGGGTGACAGCGCCAATGGTGCTTGTGTTCCCGCTTATGCTCTTCTTCTTCTTCGAAGGGGCGATGCAGATCACGATGCCGACCGGGATGAGCTTTACAGATCCGATGTACGACATCCTGTACAACATCATCTACTGAGCCGGCGCAAGCTTAGCTGACAAAGGGCGAACTAAGCCATGGAAATTCTTTCTCTACTCGGTGACGGTATCGTCACCGCGGTGCAACCCCTCAACCTGATGCTAATCGTCATCGGCGTTTCGGTGGGACTGTTCATCGGTGCCATGCCCGGTCTTGGGTCGGTGAATGGTGTGGCCATTCTCTTGCCGGTTACCTTTCTCGTCCCGCCGGGATCGGCGATCATCTTTCTTGCGGCGATCTACTATGGCGCGATGTACGGGGGGGCCATTTCGTCGATCACCTTGGGCATTCCGGGGGCCTCGACGGCGGTGGCTACGACATTTGACGGGCGACCACTTGCGCTTCAGGGCAAGGCCCGTCTTGCGCTGGTGGCGGCCGCGATCGGCTCTTTCACCGGGGGTACGGTGGCTGTCGTGCTGTTCACCGGCTTTGCGCCAGCCTTGGCCAGAGTCGCACTCAGCTTCGGTCCGCCGGAGATCTTCGCGCTCATGCTTCTGGCGTTCGCAACCTTCGTCGGGTTGGGCGGAGATGACATCGCCAAAACGATCTTTTCGATCTGCTTCGGGCTTGTTCTCGCAACGGTCGGCTTTGACCAGGTTTCAGGCGCGGCCCGGCTGGTCCTGTTCGACATGAACGGCTTCCTTGGCGGTATCAGTTTCCTCGTGCTGGCGATCGGGGTTTACGGCATCGGCGAGATGCTTTGGACCATCGACAGCATGCGGGGCGGGATTACCCAGAGCAAGGCGGATTATTCCGTGAAAGGCATTGTCGAGGACTCGGGGACCACCGTCAGGGAAGGTTGGAAAGGCACGGCAATCGGGTCGTTCCTCGGGTTCTTCGTGGGATTGCTTCCCGCGGCGGGCGCGACACCGGCATCGCTTATGAGTTACGGCATCGCCAAGATGTTGGCGAAGAACCCCGAAGAGTTCGGCAAGGGCGCTGTTGGTGGTGTTGCCGCGCCGGAAGCTGGCAACAACTCGGCTTCCACGGGGTCGATGCTTCCGATGCTCACACTGGGTATTCCCGGATCGCCGACCACTGCGGTGCTGCTGGGGGGCATGGTGATCTGGGGTCTGGTGCCCGGTCCGCGGCTCTTTGTCGACGAGCCGGAATTCGTCTGGGGTCTCATCGGGTCTTTCTATGTCTCGAACGTCGCTGCAGTTCTCGTGAACATCGCCTTCATCCCGCTTTTCATCTGGATGCTGCGCATGCCTTTCACGGTGCTGGCGCCGCTGATCTTCGTGCTGTCGATCGTCGGTGGCTTTGCCGCGATGAAGGACATGTTCGATATCTGGCTCCTGCTGGTTTTCGGCTTTGGCGCGTTCTTCCTGCGAAAGTTCGACTATCCTGTGGCGCCGGCGGTTCTGGCCATCGTGCTTGGCCCGATCGCGGAGCCGACAATGCGCCAGTCGTTGCTGATGTCGTCGGGCGATCCGATGATCTTCTTCAACCGGCCGATCGCGGCCCCGATCATGGTGGTGGCAATCATCCTGATCCTGTTGCCGGTGTTCAAGTACATGCTGGATCGGCGCAAGCGGTCGGCCCAACGGGGCTGACCCTGCGAAGAACGATGGCAGGCTATGCGACAGGAAGGGGGCCAATCGGCCCCCTTCAGCTTTCGTATCGCGTGCTGCCGCGCCGGTTCTCGTCGATCGGCAATTCCATGAACAGGGGCTGATGCGCGCGCTGCGAACAGGCCTGCCGAGAGCAGAGATTGCAATTCAGACCAATCGGCGCGTAAAGCTTGGGATCGTCGATCTTGTAGGTCGAGGCATAGCGCAGCCGATGCGCGTACTTGGCCTCGCATCCAAGGGCCAGCGTCAACCTCCGGTCCTGCGTTTCCTCGCTGAAGACCGGGCGATGCACCGTGCGGCTGATGGTGAAATAGCGCGAACCGTCGGGCATCTCGACGAATTGCGGCATCATCACCCCCGGCTGGTAGAACGCCGTGTGGATGTTCCAGACCGGGCACGACCCGCCGTATTCCGCCAGGTGGAACGGGGTGGAGTTGAAGCGCTTGGTCACGTTCCCCGCCTTGTCAATGCGCAGGAAAAAGAACGGCACCCCGCGCGCACCCTCGCGCTGCAGCGTCGTCAGGCGCTGACACACCTGTTCGAACGACGTGCTGAATTCCGTCGCGATCCGGTCGATGTCATAGGCCGAGGCTTCGGCCTCTTGCAGGAAGGGCGCGTAGGGCATGAGGACGGCCGCCGCGAAATAATTGGCCAGCTCCACCCGCAGCCGCGCCAGCGCGTGTTGCGAATCCAGCCCGCTGCGTATCACGATTTGCGAGATGATCTCGGGATAGGCCACGAGGCACAGCACATGCGCGAGTTGAAAGGCACGGTTTGCGGTGTCGAGCGCCTGCGACAGGTACAAGTCCCCGGTCGCCTCGTCGTAGTAGCGCAGCGCGTCGTTCAGATCACCGAGCCGCTGGATATGCACGCGGATGCCATGCCGATCCTTCAGCCGCTGGCGGAGATCGAAATAGCGGTCCTCCGGCGAGCTGAACGCGCCCTCCCGGGCGGATTCGGCGGCTTCTTCCAGTTCGGGAAAATGATTGCCGTGATCGCGGAAGAAATTGTGGATCACCGTCTCGGGAGAGCTGTGCAGCAACTCGTCTGCGCCGTTGTCGCCCACGAGGTTCAGGATCTTTTCCAGCGCCGTGCGGTACGCCCCGTGCAGTTCCAGGAAGAGATCGACGAGGCGCGGCGCATGATCGACCGCGCCCCGCAACTCCTGAATGTCGGGATGGTTGGAGGCAAGTACCGGGTCGCGCACCGCGTGCCGCAAATCCGCGACGCGACGCGCGGCCTCGTCCCTTGTCAGATCGCGCCAATCCACCGCGTAGGCTTCGGAGATGGACATGAGCATCTGGACAGACAGGCTTCGCTGGTTGTTTTCCAGCAGGTTTACATATGATGGGCTGACGCCAAGGGTCCGCGCCATTTCCGCCTGGGTCTGGTTTCTCTCGCGTCTGAGTTCACGCAGCCGGGGACCGATCAAGGTTTTGGTCAAGGTGCTTTCCTTACAACATTACAAATGTACGAGTTGTAACTTTAACAATACACACGTGCACGCAATTCTTGTAGCGGTGATTTTATTCCCCTGATAGTTTCAACTGGTATTCGGATCACGGCTTAGGGAGAAGGAGCCACATGGCATACAAAATCGTTATTCTCGGCGCGTCCTATGGCTCGCTTCTTGGAACCAAGCTTTTGATGGCGGGGCAGGATGTGACGCTGGTCTGCCGGCAGGCGACCGCTGACCTGATCAACGCGGACGGCACGGATGTCCGCATCAAGCTGCGCGACGAGGCCGAGCACCGGTCCTTTCGATCCGGTGACCTGCCGGGCAATGTGGATGCGAAGACGCCCGAGCAGGTCAACCCGGACGAGTACGACATGATCGCCCTGGCCATGTCGGAGCCGCAATATTGCAACGCGTCCATCGTCGATCTGCTGGACCGGATCGCGGCAAGCGGCAAGCCATGTCTGTCGATCATGAACATGCCGCCCTTGCCCTACCTGCGCCGGATCGAGGGGCTGGATGCCGACAAGCTGAAACCCAGTTTCACCTGCCCGCAGGCGTGGGACCGCTTCACGCCGGGCGCCGTCACCCTGTGCAGCCCGGACCCGCAGGCGTTCCGGCCGCCCGAGGAGGGCGCGAACGTTTTGCATGTCGGCTTGCCGACGAACTTCAAGGCGGCCCCGTTCGAGAAGGACGCGCATAACAAGATCCTGCGCGATCTCGAAGCGGCGATCGACGAGGTTCGCGTGGACGGTCTGGATGTCCCGGTTAAGCTGCGGGTGTTCGAGTCGCTTTTCGTGCCATTCGCCAAGTGGAGCATGCTGCTGACCGGAAACTATCGCTGCGTGCTGCCCGACGGATCGCGCCCGATCAAGGAAGCGGTGCATGGCGACACGGAGCTGTCGCGGCATATCTACGAGCAGGTCAACGAGGTGGTCAGCCGGTTGGGTGCGGATCCCGAAGATCGTGTTCCGTTTGAAAAATATGCCGCAGCCGCCAATGGCCTGCTGAAGCCGTCCTCTGCGGCGCGCGCCATCGATGGTGGGGCGCAACAGGTCGAGCGGGTGGACATGCTTGTGACGCTGATCGCCAAGCAGGTCGGCGTGTCCGTGTCCGAATTGGGCAGTATTGCCGATACGGTCGATGCGCGGCTGAAGGCGAACGAACTCGAACATTCGTGACGCGGCGGGGCAGGGTCATACGGCCCTGCCCATGTCTGGGCATCATGGCCTCGCCGGTGGCTCAGACGCAGGCCGCCATCAGCCGGTAGACGATCTGTGCCGCGGTGAAATCCCATGCCGCGTTGCCGTCTGGCGCAAGTTCCACCACGTCGAAGCCCACGCATTTGCGGCCCTTCAGGGCACTCTCGACCAGATGAAGCGACTGGTAATAGTCCAGCCCGCCGGGCACCGGCGTGCCCGTGGCGGGCATCTGCGACGGGTCCAGCCCGTCGACATCGTAGGAGACATAGACCAGCTCTGGGAAGTCGTCGGGCAGCTCGATCCGGTGGATCCGGTCTGTCACCAGTTCTTCGGCATCACGCCAGAAAACGCCGTTTCGGTCGCGGCTTTCGACCTCTTGCTGGCACAGGGCGCGTACACCGAACTGCGCCAGCCGCACGCCTTCCTCGGCCAGCAGGTGCATGACTGACGCGTGCGAATGGACCTCGCCCTCGTAGGCCACGCGCAGATCGGCATGGGCGTCGATCTGCACAAGACCCACGGGGCGGTCCAGTGCGCGGGCCACACCCATCACAGCGCCGTAGGTCAGCGAATGTTCACCGCCAAGCGTCACCGGGATCCGCCCGGCGCGCGCGGCGCCCTCGGTGCGCGCGGCTAGCCGCGCCATCACCTCGGGCATGGGGCCGCTGCAATCCAGCGGTGCCTCGGTGTGGATCCCGGCGCGGCACGGCTCCTTGCCGGCGCAGATCCGCTCAAGCTCTTCCGAGGCCTCGATGATCGCGGCGGGGCCACGGCCGGTGCCAGCCCCATACGATACCGTCCGTTCCAGCGGCACCGGGATCACCTGGAAATGCGCGTCATCGCCGCGTTCGTCTTGGGTCAGCTCACTGGCAAGAAAAACGCTCATGACAGGCGCTCCTTGAAGTCTGTATATCCGAATTCCCGCACGATCCGCAGATCGTCCGTACGGCTGTCCCAGATGGCGATGGATGGCAGCGGGACGCCGTTGAACGTGTTGGTCTTGACCATCGAGTAATGCGCCTGGTCGAGGAAGGCGATGCGCTGGCCCGCGTGCAGCGGATCCGGCCACGTGTATTCGCCGATGACGTCACCCGCGAGGCAGGATGGCCCGCCCAGCCGGTAGCTATGGCCCGTCTCGGCCTCGCCCAGAAGGGCAGGGCGGTAGGGCGCCTCGATCACGTCGGGCATGTGGCAGGTCGCGGAAACATCGGTGATCGCCACCGGCACGCCGTTCGTGAAGGTGTCGAGGATCTCGCCCACGAGGATGCCGGCATCCAGCGCCACCGCCTCGCCCGGCTCCAGGTAGACCTCGACCCCGTGACGCGCGCGGATGTCGCGGATGAGGTCGATCAGTGCCGCGCGGTCGTAGTCGTCGCGGGGGATGTGGTGGCCGCCGCCGAGATTGATCCATTTAAGTTGGTGCGCATAGGGCGCGATCATGGGTTCCACCTCAGCCCAAGTGCGGCGCAGCGGCTCGAAATCCTGTTCGCACAGGGTGTGCATGTGCACGCCCTCGACACCCTCCATCGCGGCCGGGGTCAGGTCCGAGACGGGCACGCCAAGCCGCGAGCCGGGCTGGCAGGGGTCGTATTTGGCCACCTCGCCTTCGGAATGCTGGGGGTTGAGGCGCAGCCCCACCGACTTGCCCGCCGCCGCAACACGCGGGCCGAAGCGATCCTTCTGGGCGAGGCTGTTGAAGATAAGGTGGTTGCTCAGGCCGATGATCTCGTCGATCTCGCTGTCCTTGTAGCCGGTGGAAAACGTGGTGACCTCGCCGCCGTATTCCTCGCGGCCCAGACGGGCCTCGTAGAGCCCGCTGGCGCAGGTGCCCGACAGATAGGACCGCACCAATGGCGCCAGCGAGAACATCGAAAACGCCTTGAGCGCGCTGAGCATATGCGCGCCCGACCGCTCGCCTACATCGGCCAGCACCTGCAGGTTGGACTCGACCTTGGCCACGTCCACCACAAAGCAGGGAGAGGGCACGCGCGCGAGATCGAAACGGGAAAACGCGCCGGGATCGCCCGCTTGGGTCTGCATCATGTCGGCCATCGTGTGGGGCCTCCGGGCTGGGTTTAGAAAGTCACCGGGCCGTCAAGCTCGTGGACTTGCCACGGCAGGCCGTTCTGGTTCAGCATCTCCATGAAATCGTCGGGGTCGAGCTGTTCCATGTTCCAGACGCCGGGCGTGGTCCAGTTGCCCTTGAGCACCTGCGCCGCGCCGATCATTGCGGGCACGCCCGTGGTGTAGCTGACCGCCTGGCTGCCGACATCGCGGTAGCACTCTTCGTGGTCGCAGATATTGTAGATGTAATAGGTCTTCTCGCCCGAGCCATCGCGTGCCTGGCCGGTGACGATATCTCCGATGCAGGCCTTGCCGCGGGTTTCCTCGGCCAGCCCGCCGGGATCGGGCAGCAGGGTTTTCAGGAACTGGATTGGCACGATCTCGATGCCGTTATGCATCACCGGGTCGATCCGGGTCATGCCCACATTCTGAAGCACCTTGGCGTGGGTGATGTAGGCGTCACCGAAGGTCATCCAGAAGCGCGCGCGCTCGACTTCGGGGAAATGGGTCGAGAGGCTTTCCAGCTCCTCGTGGTACATCAGGTACATGTTTTTGGGGCCGATGCCGGGAAAGTCGAACTCGACCTTGTGGGTCATCGCCGGTGTGATTTTCCACGTGCCCTGCTCATAATGCTTGGCGTCCTGAAGCACTTCGCGCAGGTTGATCTCGGGGTTGAAATTGGTGGCAAAAGCCTGCTCGTTCGAGCCGCCATTGCCATCGAGCACGTCGATCTGGCGGATACTGTCAAGCTTGTGCTTCTTCAGCCATGTGGCGAACACGCTGGTCACGCCCGGATCGAAGCCCGACCCGAGAATCGCCACCAGACCGGCCTGCCGGAACTTGTCGTGATAGGCCCATTGCCAGCCGTATTCGAACTTCGCCTCGTCCTCGGGTTCGTAATTGGCGGTGTCGAGGTAATGACAGCCCGCCTCGAGGCAGGCATCCATCAACGCAAGATCCTGGTAGGGCAGTGCGAGGTTGACGAGGATGTCCGCGCCGGTCTTGCGGATCAGGTCGGCGGTGGCCGCCACATCCATCGCGTCCAGCGCGTAGGTGTCGATATCCACGCCCACGCGATCCTTCACCGACTGGGCGATGGCATCGCATTTCGATTTGGTGCGGCTGGCCAGCGATATCTGCGGAAAGATCTCCGCGTTAATCGCCATCTTGTGGACGGCGGCATGGCTGACACCGCCGGCACCGATAACAAGTGTCTTGCCCATGATCTTTGTCTCCCCGGTTTGTTGAGCGCTATTCGTAATAGGTATAACCATTCATGCTGTCGCGATAGGCATTCATCAGCGTGCGCCGTTCCTCGACGCTGATCCGGCCGGCCGAGATCGCGCCATCCACCAGCTTGCGGAACGCGGCGATGCAGTCGGCCGGATCGTACTCGACATAGGACAGCACCTCGGCGATCGTGTCGCCTTCCTGCTCGTGCAGCAGATCGAACCCGCCATCGTCGCGCAGGTCTATCGTGACCGCGTTGGTGTCGCCGAAGAGGTTGTGCAGATCTCCCAGCGTCTCCTGGTAGGCCCCGATAAAGAAGACGCCCATGTGATAGGGCCGGTCGTCAGGCAGGTCATGGACCGGCAGCGACGGCGATGCGCCGTCATCGAGGATGAAACTGTCGATCTTGCCGTCGCTGTCGCAGGTGATGTCTGACAGGATGGCGCGGCGGGTCGGCCGCTGGTCCAGCATCTGCAGCGGCATCAGCGGGTGCAACTGGTCGATCGCCCAGACATCGGGCAGCGACTGGAATAGCGAGAAATTGCAATGGTAGATGTCGGCCAGCTTGTGCAGTTCGTCCTCGATATCGCTGCCCCGCTCGTCGCTGGCGGCCAGCGCCTTGATCCGTGCCATGAGGTGGCGGTAGATGTTTTCCGTCCGGGCCATCTGGCGAATCCCGACCTGCCCGCGCCGAAAGAGCGCGCGCATTTCGTTGCGGTAGAAGCTGGCGTCGTTCAGGCATTCGCGCAGCCGGTCGGGCTTGAGATACTCGCCCACTGCGATCAGGTCGCTGACGTAATGCATATCGTCGGGCTCGGCGTCCGGCGCGTCGTTTGCATCGAACAGCGTCGCCTCGAGCACGTTGAAGATCAGTATGGACGAGCTTGCGACGGCGGCGCGACCGCTTTCGGTGACCAGCGTGGGGTGCTCGATCCCGGCCTCGTCCATCGCGTAGCCCACCGTCTCGACGATATTCGCGCAATATTCCTCGACACCGTAGTTGATTGAATTGGCCGAGGCCTTTTTCTCGCCGGTATAATCGACGCCAAGACCGCCGCCCAGATCGAGATGGCTCAGCGGCGCCCCCTCGGCCGTCAGCTCGGAAAAATAGCGGCAGGCCTCGCCCACGGAGCGGCGCACGTCGTTCACATCCGGAACCTGGCTGCCGAGATGCGAGTGCTGCAACGTCAGGCAGTGCAGCAGCCCGGCGTCGCGCAGCTTGTCGATCACCTCGACCAGTTGGGCGGTGTTCATTCCGAAGGTCGACCGATCGCCAGAACTTGCCGCCCAGTTGCCGCCGATCTGGTTGCTCAGCTTGACCCGGACACCCAGCATCGGCTCCATCCCGAGCACACGGCTGGTCTCGATCACGGTGTCCACTTCCATCACGCTTTCGAGCACGATCACCGTGTTGAAGCCCAGCTTGCGCGACTGGATGGCCAGACCGACGAATTCCGTATCCTTGACCCCGTTGCACACGATCAGCGCGTCGTCGGGCAGCTTGTGGGCCAGTGCGACCACCAGTTCGGGCTTGGATCCAGCCTCTAGCCCGAAATCAAATGGCCGGCCGTATTCGACGATCCGGTCCACCACCTGCGCCTGCTGGTTCACCTTGATCGGAAAGACACCGCGATACACGCCCCGATATCCGGCGCGCTCGATCGCGTCGCGGAAACCCTGATTGATCTGCTGGATCGCGCGTTCCAGGTAAGAGCCGACCCGCAGGATCATAGGCGTCTGGATGCCCCGCTTTTCGAGATCGCGGATGATGCCAGGAAGGCTGACGGGTGGCGCATTGGGCGAAAGCGGGTTCTTCAGGGCGAAATCGCCACTCTCCAGCACATCGAAATATCCCTGTCCCCAGCGGTCAAGCCCGTAGAGATCTGCATGGGTGGCGCTGGTCTTCATGGCGTTCTCTCCAGAGGCGTGGGTTTAGTCTGCCACCGACGTAAAGACATCCCCTTGGCCATACGAGAGTCAAACGCCGTTCACAACCCGGGGTGAACCGCCTTGGGTCTAACGCAGAATCGCCGGGGCTCTGGGCCGTCGCAGGGTGTCAATCCGCGGCACCTGCACGCGACCATGATAAGCGCGTGAACGGTCTGAAATCAAAAGGGATGACGGGCTGACTGATGGGGGTTGGCCTGCCCGCCAGTGATCTCATTTGAAGCGGTTCATCGCCGATTTCATCGCCTCGGCCATGTTGTCCCAGGCCTGATCGGCACCCTTCTTGAACTCTTGCCATGCCTCCATGCTGGAGGATTGCACCTTCTCGTATTCTTTCTGCATCTCGTCACGCTTCTGGCGAAGGGACTCGATTTCCTTCTCATAATTCGCCTGCATATCGGCAGAGGCTTCCTTGGCCTTCGCTTGCAGCTTGTCCATCTCGGCCTGCCACTCGTCGAGTTGCGCTTTCATCTTTTCCTGATAGTGATTCTTGTCCATGATTTCGGCCTCCTTCTTGTAGAAATCCGTCGTGCGTTTCTACCATACAGGTATGATCCCTTCACGACGATGAAAAGGGGCAGGCGGTCCTTCGCCTGCCTCTGGGGTCTGGCGCAGATCAGAAGTTTACTGGAACTTCTTGATTTCTCCCGATCTCAGGCGGCTCGCATAGCTCGTCAACTCGCGCTTGACGATCGGCATCAGGAAGTAGAGCCCGATGATGTTGACCACCGCCATGGCAAAGATCGCCGCATCCGAGAAATCGATCACCGGACCCAGCTG
>Ga0307939_1000499_pt1 | contig 22604 bp, 17 predicted proteins | sample OrgLakmetagen122_FD_201844 | JGI IMG/M metagenome (GOLD analysis project Ga0307939, IMG submission 201844) | Saline water microbial communities from Organic Lake, Antarctica - #122 | ecosystem: Environmental > Aquatic > Non-marine Saline and Alkaline > Saline | place: Antarctica: Organic Lake... | reverse complement strand
CATGACCTCGGTGCTTTCCAGCCAGCGAGGTGGGCCTGGGAAAACAGTTTCGTCAGATTGGTATAGCTCTTTACGACCGGGAAGTAGGCGGACGGAGTGAGAAACATTTTCGCCGGAAGCTGTAACCAGCTGAATTGCATAGGAGCTTGGATCGTATGCCTCGTCCTCGCAAATCCACGACAGTGCCTCTTCACTTACCTGAAACGGCCTGTCATCGAGATTGACGAGATAGCCGTTGAGGGCGGGTTGTTGGAACACCCGGTTCATAAACCGGCAGGACTCTTCTTGATCAAAATCGAGAGTGGTATCGCCATGTTTTCGGTAAAAGGCGAGGTAGTGCTCCCATAGGGTTTGCGAGGAAGCGTCCATCAGGAGCGCACCTTCTTGGTGTAGCTCTACATAACGCTCGATGTCGTTCTTTTCGCGAAGTTGGAGATACTGCGCGTTGGGTCTGTCTTCACGGACTTCAAGGCGTGCCTCATTGATGGTTGCAACCAAGCGGAATTGGACAGTAAAAGGCTCGTCCTGCGGAGGGCGCTCGTTGACCTGCTCAATGCGATCATACCAAGCGGCGACTTCACGCTCTTGTTCCCACTCAGCCATTTTCTTTTGAACGGCAGCAAGGTCAGTGATGACCGACATGAACTCTGGGTAGGGAAGCTTTTTCTTGTAAAAAGCGTAGGCAAGAAAGTTCCAGAACTCGAGAATATCTCCAGGAGGCATTGGCCAGAGCTCAAGAGGCTCGTAGCTGACGATCTCCCAGCGCGGGTTGATACGAACCATATCGTGGTCGTGAATTTCGCCCTCGATCACATAGCGACGGTAGCGCTTCTCGATTTTGGTAACGTATTCGGCCTCCTTGTCGTCGAGCTCACGGTCGAGCTTTTCCTCGATGATATCGAGAACCGGAGTGTCGTCGAATTCGTTCGGGGATTCAGGAAGATCCTCACCGCGGTGCATCCGCTCCATCATGGTAGCAAACTGACAGGCACCAGAGATCAGCTCGTCCTCTGCAGTGCAGGAACCAAACCAACGGTTACCTTGAAGACGGAGAGAGGTGCGATGCACACCTGTTTCGTCCTCTACGCGGCCTTGAATGAAGAGGTGATTCCCGAAGATTTGGGTAACTGCTCCATCTTTTTGGAGAAGGTCGCCGCGTTTGCGTGCCTCTTCGGGGAATGAATTGAGAAAATTTAGAGTGGCGCGATCCGGATTCATAAGTGTTTTAGAGGGAACGACAGTTCGAAAGTCGGGGTGAGGAGACTAGCGCAGGATAGCAATTTTTTGCAATAGGAAGTTTCGACCATCCTCCGCTGGCGAATACCTAAGAAAGCGCTTGATGCAGAACCACCGCACGGATTGGATGGAGAGACATTAGTGAAACTGCCTTTATGAGCCTTCGAAAGCAACTCAACGATATCCTTCCAGCCCTGCTGCCATCCAATCCTACGGAGGCGATAAAAGGGACTGAGTTGATTCGGTTGGCCCGAAGAAGTCTCAATGGAAATTACTCTGACGCCTCACTCAGATACCATTTCTCCATCATGTCCTGCGATCCGACTTCTGCGATTGCGAAGGTGGAGAAGGGGCAAGGGTATTACCGCCGCAGTGAGCAATTGCCAGCGCTATCAGGCGCTCAGGAATTACTCGCATGGACACAGGGCCGCCTCGATGACCTGAACGGTGATGATACTTCGGTGGATGTAGCGATGCTGCGCATCCGCAAATTCCGCGCGGTGGTGACGAGATACTACGAGCTCAACGGAAGCTTTCCATTTGCTTTCAGGGACACGTTTTCAAACGGCTCGCCATTGGGAAATCTCTGGAAATACCCGGAACTGGTCATGGTCGATTGGGAAACCGGCGGCTCTCCAGACGAAGAACTTTCGCTCGATAGTGGGATGCTTGAATTCAAGCAACGGCTCGGTATCGCGCCATTCAGGCTGCACTCAACCCGGATCAGGCTTTCACCTTCCTTATTAACTTATCGCGAAGATTTCTTCCAAACGCTTTCTGTATCCCAATGGGCACAAGGAGGAGAATTGATTTACGCTGGGCCGGTTGAAGACGAGGCGTTAGCTGATGGATTGCGCAAACTGAGCGCAGCTTTCGGGATCGGTGTGACCTCGTTCGGCATGACAGCTGAGGTGCTCGACGATCTTCCGCGCCCGGCAAGTATCCTAAACGCCCATCCGAAAGAAACAGAGGCGATCATGAGCAAGCTCGATGTCCATCGTATCTCCGGTGTGCAATACCGCCAGCAACTTGACTGGGCAGCTCTAAGCGCGATGCGGTTGGAATCCAATGAGGCGGAGAAGTTAGTAGCTTGGCTGAAGCGCTGCATTGATGAACGCCGCGCCGAACCTTATAAAGACGAGTAAATTTTTTGATTGGGTGTTGGTTTTAAAAACTGCTCAGGAAAGATCGCGGATATTGAGAAAACTGCTGGAGTTACGACGTATCTCTGCCAAGTTTCTATTCAATCGTTGGCGTTTTTGTCGCCCTTGTTCGTATGCCGCCCGATCCAGCAGACCACTCACACCAGCTTCCGGAAAGCTTGCAACGGCAGTTGCTCAGCTTCCGCAGGCAGCTTTGGCGGCGTAAGGTCATCGAATCTGTTGCCGCAGGTCTCATCGGACTGCTACTTTCGTTTCTGCTTATTTTCGGTTTTGATCGTATCTGGCAGACACCGAGCTGGCTCCGGCTGTTCGTTTTGGTATCGGGCGTTTCGTTAATGGCTGGCTTCGCTCCTTACTGGATGCACCGATGGATCTGGGGACATCGCCACGATGGGCAATTGGCAAAATTGATTTCGCGTAAGTTCCCACGCTTGGGAGATCGCCTGCTTGGAGTCATTGAGCTCCAAGGCCATCCAGATCAGAACGAATCAGTATCGATCCGTCTGCGCGAGGCTGCTGTGGAATCAGTGGCGGTGGAGGCGCAGAAACGGGAGTTTGGAAATGCGCTCCCAGCAGCAAGGCATCGTAAGTGGGGATTGGCCGCAGTGATGCTAGGGTTACTTTCACTGGGCGTATTCGTTGTGACGCCCAAGGCTGGAGTTAACGCACTGCAGCGTTGGCTACAACCATTCTCCGATATTGAGCGTTATACATTTACTCAATTAGAACAGGCTCCGAAACGTATCACCGTCCCCTACGGAGAGGCTTTCACCGTCACTTTGAGGTTGGCAAAAGATACCGAGCAAAGCCCAGAAACCGCTTTCGGAACATTTGAATCTCAGCCAGAAGTTTCCGCAAACCGCAGAAAAAACCTCTACCAATTTCTATTTCCGGGGCAACAAGAGGATGGGGTTATTACATTTGAGCTGGGCGACCTTCGCCATCGCCTACAAGTAGAGCCAAAGCAGCGGCCCACAGTGAATCGCACAACAGTGATCGTGAAATCTCCCGATTACATGCAGATTCTCGAACGTTCAGTAGATTTAACGATTGGCGATTTCAGTGTGGTTGAAGGCAGTGAACTTCGCTTCGAACTAGAAACCACTCGTCCGCTGGTTTCGGGGAAATTCGGCCCCACGGAAATCTCCGGCGAAGCATCGCAACTCGAGCTCGATAACTTCAACCCTGTGCAGGGTGTTTTGAAACTCGACGGACGTCAGGTGAGTTTCGGTCCGTTGAAAGCCGGCAACACCGCTTTTACGCTACCCTTTAGCTGGAAGGATGAATTCGGCTTGATTGGTGGCCAAGATTTCAAGCTGCGTGTGAACGCTGCTAGCGACGAAGCACCTGCTTCCTACATCCAAGGAATCGAGCGTAAGAAAGCGATCCTGCCTGAGGAGGTCATGGATTTCGAAATTCTTTGTGAAGATGACTTTGGCCTACGCCAGGCCGGGATTGAATGGAGCAGCATGGGCACCATGCCGGGCCAAGAGAACATCGAAGGCGGAGAGCTTATCGTCAGAAAAGGTGACCCACAGCAACAGCGCATCAATGAGCCCGTTGCGTTTTCCCCAGCTGCTTTTGGCATCGGGCCTCAGCGCCTTATTTTACGCGCGTTTTCCGAAGATTACTTCCCCGACCGTGGTCGCATCTATTCAGAACCCATCATGATTTATGTCCTCAGTAGGGAAGAACACGCCCAACTGATGAAAAGCAGCTTTGACCGCATCATCAGCGAATTAGAGGACGTCGCTCGAAAAGAGCTTAACTTACTCGATGAAAACCAGCGTATCGAACGCTTGGATGCGGAGGAACTGCAAAGCGAGGAAGGCAAAACGCGTCTCGCGGAGCAACAGCAGTCTGAGCGTGAAAATCGGCAGCTAATGGAAGAGCTGGCAAAGCGAATGGAGGAACTGATGAAAGACGCGGCTCGCAACGGCGACATCGATTCCGAGACCATGAAAAAGATGGCAGAGTCGATGAAATCCATGAAGGACCTGGCAGACAAGGAAATGCCTGAGGTTGAAGACAAGCTCGCTGAATCTGCTGAGCCTTCCAATACTCAGGAGAAAGCCAAAGAAGATATCGAGAAGGCTGTCACTGAACAGAAGGAGGTTATTGAAAAAATGAATCAAGCCCTCGATCAGGCAAGCGATGCAAATAAGCGATTTGAAGCTGGAACATTTGTAAGTCGGCTGAAAAAAGCTGCGAATGATCAGAACGGTATCGCTGCAACACTGATCGCAAAATTTGCCGAAATTTTGGGAGTTAGAACGTCTGAGGTTGACCCAGCGGATCAGCGAGAATTAGTCGAAACAAGTGAACAGCAGGTTTTTACGGCGTCGGACGTTCGTTGGATCCAAGAAGATCTTAGCCACTACCACGCCCGAACTGGAGACCAAACATTCAAACAAGTCGCCGATCTGATGCAGGAGGCGAAGATCGAGGTCGGATTGGAAGATGTGCGACTAAAACTAGGCAAAAACCACTCATACAAAGCGACTGAGGAAGCCAAGGAATGGGCTAATAAATTAACTGAATGGGCGAAGATTCTCGAAGGTGAGTTGGAAAAAAATTCGGCTGGCGGCGGCGGCGGTGGTGGCCCTTCTCCAGAGGATGAAGATTTTGAATTTATGCTGCGGGTCATGAAATTGATACAAACAGAGCAGGATCTTCGGGCTCGGACCCGCGTGCTTGAGCAATTCAAACGGGACACGAATGCACCCACCCAAACCAAACCATGAGACTTATCTTGCTACCAATTCTCGGGTTGGCATTCGCCGCTCACGCGGATGACCAAACGATGGCTGTGACTTCCGAGATTGAAAAGCATTCCAAAGGAGCTGAAAAACTCGCTGATGACCAGGACGAGCTGTCCGCAGATGTCCAGCAACTCGTGATCGAACAGACGGATCCCAACGTCATTGAATTACTTAGCGAGGTCGAAGCCATCATGGATGAGACAACCGATGCTCTCGCAGACCGCGACACTGGGGGAAAGACCATCGCCGCACAAACAGAGATCATCGAAAAAATTCATCAAGCAGCGAAGGCGAAGCAGCAGTCCGCGCAAGGAAAAGGACAAGGGCAGGGCGAAGCTGGGAGCGCCATGATGGATATGATGGAACGCATGATGGGGAAAAAACCCGGCGAGGGAAAAGACGGCAAGGGTAAAGCTGGAGAGTCCGCAGGAAATGGAAATGGTGGCGACTCAGATACCATGAACGAAAGTAAGGACATGCCTGCGGGTGGAACGCGAACTGAACGGAAAGTCCCAAAAGCCGCTGGCAAAGCGGGAAGGGGACTACCAAGCGAATTCCAATCAGCACTGGACGCCTATAACCGAGGATTGGAGGGGCTTTCAAAATGAGATCAATCATCAAACCCTGCATTTTATTTTTGTTTTCCTGGCCTTGCATTCAAGCTCAAGGACTACTGAATCGTCGTGACGATCTGGTTCCACCACAGGTCGAGCTCATCTACGAAAGAGGCCTGAGCTATCTTGCTGAAAGCCAGAACAACCAAGGGTTTTGGAATGACACCTCTGGCAGTGAGCCCGGTGTCGTTGGTCTCTGCGTCGCTGCATTTCTCGCTCATGGTGAGGATCCCAGCAAAGGCCCATACGCCGAGGTTATCAACAAAGGGATCGACTTCATCATCGACCAGCAAAACAAGGCTAACGGTTATATCGGATCCAGCATGTACAATCACGCCTTCGCAACCAAAGCTCTGGCAGAATCATACGGTGTTGTGGATAACCCAAAAATTGGAGAGGCCTTAAAGAAAGCGATCGACCTAATTCTCAATGCACAGGAACGAAATCGCTTCGGTGGGTGGCGCTACACGCCCGAAAGTCGGGATGCGGATACGACCGTGACCGGAAGCCAACTCGTTAGCTTGTTCGCCGCACGTAACGCTGGGTTCGCGGTTCCTGATGAGGCGATCAATAAAGGCCTCTCTTATCTCGCCAACTGCCGCGATAGTTCGGGCTCTTACGGCTACACGTCCTCATCCGGCGGAAAGGTCACCCTCACGGCGATCGGCTCACTTTGCCTTTCGCTGAACAAAGAAACCGATTCCAAAGGTTACAAGGCCAGCTTGGCTTATCTGGAAAAGAACCTCGATTACCGAGATCGCTACTACCCTTATTATTTCGAGTATTACATGGCTCAGGCATTGTTCCATGCGGACGAGGAAATATGGAGCGAGTGGAATACACGTAACGCACGCTATCTAGGAACGATTCAAAGTCCCGACGGCTCATTCCCAGGTAACCAAGGCCAAGCATTCAGTACAGCCGGTGCTCTTTTATCTTTGGCGCTAAATTACCGTTACTTACCCATTTACGAGCGATGAATTTCAGAGCCATCATTTCCGTTTTTCTCACCATCACCTCTGGCCTTTCCTTCGCCCAGTCTCAGGGAGCGAAAAAAGATATTTTACGTTTCAAAAACGGCGATCAACTGCATGGCACGTTACATGGAATTTCAGATGGCCCATCGATCATCTGGAATCGCGAAGACCTCACCGAACAGGTCGAATTTAAAGCCACAGACATACGCCAAATTGTGTTGCAGGCACCGAGGTCGGAATCACTGAAGGGAGGGTTCTCACATCTTGGGACGGTTAATGGTGACCGAATTCCCGGTGTGGTAAGGCAGCTCAATAACGAAACGGTCTTACTTGAAACCACGTTTGGAAAACTTTTGGAGATCCCTCGAAACCGCGTTGGTCTCATTGCTCCACAACCGCTGGGCGGGCGCATCCTATATCACGGTCCATTCACTCAGAATGAATGGGACATGGTCGCTAGAGACCACCCCCAAGGGTTACCTTTGGAAGATAATGAAGCGGAAAAAGATGACCTGCCGCGTTGGGCGTTTTCAGGCTCCGCTTGGTATTGGGATAACGGCGAGGTTGGCACTGCCTTAGTCCGTAAAAGTGGTCTTCCAGATCGCGCGATGTTGCAGTTTGAAATTGCTTGGAAAGGCAGGCTCTCATTGGCCATTGGTATACACTCGAACTTTAATATTCCTGAAGCTGAAGAGAACGAGGACGAGGATCTAAGAAATGCGAGGCGAGGCCGTAGCTCAAATTCCTTACCCCACATCTTTGGTGATAGTTACGTTTTGCATATCTATTCAAACTACATGCAACTTTATCGGACGGGTTTTGATGATGGAGGTAAGCCTATCGTCGACCGGTTGGAGGTCAGTAATGGTGAAATCAGGCTGAACGATTCTGGTTCCGCCAAGATCGAGATCCGCTGCAGCAAGGTCTCCGGTGAGTTAATGTTGTTTATCAACGATGAGTTCGTCATGCAGTGGAATGAACCCGCTACAGCAGTTCCAGCCAATCAGATGTATGCTGGGAAAGGTTCTGGGTTTGGTTTTTTAGTTCAGAGTAGTAAGTCTCCAGTGAAAATCTCAGAAGTGGTAGTGGCTGAGTGGAACGGCATGCCTGACGCCGCTCGCAGCATGCAAATCGACAAATCTGACATTGTCCTCCTCACCAATGGCGTGGATCGATTCTCCGGTAAGGTAACTTCGATTAAAAATCAGGAGCTCAATTTAAAGGGACGCTACGGGAACTTCATCTTCCCGATGGACGAAATCGCCGAGGTACGTTTCGCAAATAAAGGCCTGATCGTACCCGAAGCACCTTCCAAAGATTCGGTCATGGTTCGCCTAACTCCTATTGGGCGCATCACTGGTCAACCGCTCACAGGTCCTATTGGCAAGATTCGTCTCCTGAACCAAGCGGCCGGAGAGATCGATATCGACCTAAACTCTGCCGCCATGCTTGAATTCGAATCCCCAAAAACTTTTATCGATGATTGGAATATTGAATTTTAGATCAAGCTTATTGCTCTGTGTAAGCGCTGGAATTTCCTTTTCAGCGGACATCGACTTATCCGGTGGCAGCAAGCTGACGGGAGAAGTTGTTTCAATGGATAAACAGGGTGTAATGCGCTTGGCGACGCAGCATTCTGCCGAGCCTCTGTTGCTCAATGTCAGTCATATCGGCAAAGTCATTTTTAAAAATTCAGTCACCTCATCTGCAGAAGTTAGCCAACGCTTAGTATTGTCCAACGGTGATTCGCTTCCCGTGTCTGTTGAAAGGCTCGATGCACAAGCCATGGAAGTGACTTCTCCGGCGATGGGCAGCTTAAAGATTCCGAGAGAGCAGATTGATTCGCTTGAACTCGGGCTTTTCAAACAAACTAAAATTTACAGTGGCCCTTCGGATTTCAAACTTTGGAAACGCGACCGTAACGGCTCGAGAAATTGGTCGCTGGAGGATAGGGTTTTATCGGTTAGGGGTAGTGGGGAAATCTCCCGTGATGTCGATTTGCCCGATAAATACATTCTCCGTTTTCGCATTCAGTGGCAAACCCGCCCGGATCTGAAGATTAGCTTCGGTGATCCACTGGATGATGCCGGAGTTCAGAACCGTTATTGGATGGAATTTGATAGCTCGGGTGTAGATATCAAACGCGAGTCAATCACTGCGAAGCGCTTCACTCCTATTGTGTTTGGGCAAAAGCCGGCGAGATCCAACGAAAAGAAACTCGCTATCGAAATCCGAGTTGATCGCTCACTTTCTCGCTTGGACCTCTACATCGATGGAAGCCTTGTTGGGCGCTTCACCGATCCCATTCCCGATACTCCCTCCGGATCTGGTATCTCTATTCACAGTAGTGGGGACGCCGACCTGGAGCAATCCATCGATCGTATTGAAATCACAGAATGGGATGAGAGAAGTGACAGATACCGTTCGGAAATCAGGGGCGATCCGACAAAGGACTCTGTCATTGATCGAATGGGTGATCGCTTCGGAGGCAGGTTGGTTTCCATAGCGAAAAATGAAGAGGGAAAAATTTATATCTTCAGAAGTGACTTCCATGATCAGCCAATTGAACTGACTCAAGCGCAGGTCTCCACGATCTTTTTTGCTAAAAACCCGGAGACGAAAACCGCCTCTGGAGACCTTGTTATTCATCTGAGTGGAGACGGAAAACTGCACGTGACCGAATGTCAGTTCGAAAAAGATTTCATCACAGCCGTCCACTCATCACTCGGAACCTTGAAAATTAATCGCTCTGCTGTGACTCGCTTGGAGCGATCTGAAGCTGCAAAAGAAAGAGAGGAAATAGAGCAATGAAAATAACTCTTCTTATTTCGATCTCTCTCGTTGCCGTCTGCTTAGGACAAAAAGACCATTCGATAGTTCGCTTTTCCAACGGCGATAAACTCTCTGGCCGCGTGATCGCAATGAGCCTTGATGAGCTTGGCTGGGAATCCGAACTGTTAAGACAACCGGCGAACTTCAAGTTAGACGAACTTGTCGATTTGGAGATGCCTACAAAATACGCAGATTCCACTCTTGCCGAAGCAAAGCATGAGGCAGTCCTCACGATGACCAATGGAGATCATATCAAAGGGCAGCTTTCCGGACTTAACGATGATGAAATCCGGCTCAACACTTGGTATGCGGGTGAGCTGTCATTTCGTCGTGTAAACGTGAGCTCCGTGCAAATCACGCGGAGCACCGAGGTCTATTACAGGGGGCCTAACAGCATCGAAGAATGGACCAATGGGCGCGGCTCATCCGGTTGGGACTATCAAGCCGGTAAGCTTGAGACCACAAAGCGCGGCGGAATCGCTACCGAGATCGAGTTCTCTGATGAGTCAAAAATTTCCTTCATCGCATCATGGCGTGGTGATTTCCGACCCAAGCTCGTCTTCTGCTCGTCCAATATCAGCACGGATAGTCCGGATACTGGCTATGAGATGATATTCCAAGGGAGCAACGTTCATCTCAAACGAGCTGGTTCGAATGTCTGGCTTGGGAATTCAGCGAATGCAGTTATGCTCCGCGAACAGGAAACCGCAAAAATCGAAATCCGATTCAGTCATGAGCGCGGGAAAATCCTGCTCTACATCGATGATGAGTTTATCAACTTATGGGAAGATGATCAGATGGAGGAAATGGAATTTGGCAAAGGCCTTCATTTTATAAACCAGAATGAGGATTTCCTGAATATATCGGAGATTGAAGTCAGCAGCTGGGATGGCTACCTCGGGGATATTCCGAAAGTAGCAAACAACCAGAGAGGTAATAACTGGCGTTTCGACAATCAGGTGCAGGAGGTGCCTGAAGATGACGCGGACACTCAAGATGGGCGCTTGATTTTGTTCAATGGAGATTCAGTTGAAGGTGAGGTCCTTGGAATCAAAGATGAAATTATCAGGCTCAAAACACCATTCACCGATGTGAGCCTACCTCTGATTCGCTTAAAAAACATTTCACTTGGCCAATCCAACATGGAAACACCTAAACTCTACCAAGGCGACGTCCGTGCCACCATGGCTGATGGGTCTCGGCTAGTGTTCCGACTCGATGGTGTCGAGGGTGATAAGCTGGTCGGATTCAGCCAGAATTTCGGCGCAGCTAGGTTCCATCGGGAAGGATTCAAGAGGATCGAATTCAATATCTACAATCGTAAGCTGGAGGCTCTTCGTAAAAATGAAGGTTGGTAATGATGGTGGGGCGGAACATTGCACGATCACTTGCGATCAGGCTTGAACCAAAGAGTTGACTGGGGAGAATTCGCGCGATGAGTTTTTCGGGGCAATGGCATTATCCGCAGGAGCTTCCGGTTGTCGGTAAGCACTGCGAAATTGTCGGCGCGATTCAACAAAATCAGGTTGTCGTTGTGGTGTCTGAGACAGGTAGCGGCAAAACCACGCAACTTCCGAAAATGGTCGCCGAAGCACTGGGGACGGATGCCAAAGGCTCGCCGAACAAAAGAAAGCCGAAGCTTATCGGCTGCACTCAGCCCCGCCGCATTGCAGCTGTCAGTGTCGCCAAACGTGTGGCGGAAGAACTTAAAGTCACACTCGGCGATTTTGTAGGGTATCAAGTTAGATTTGATGACAAGACGTCTCGTGAGACGCGCATTAAGTTCATGACCGATGGCATTTTACTCGCAGAGACGCAGGGCGATGTGAAGCTAAAGCGTTACGATGCGCTCATCCTTGATGAAGCTCACGAGCGCTCGCTGAACATCGATTTCCTCTTGGGTTATCTCAAGCGCTTGTTGCGGCAGCGCCCCGAAATGAAATTGGTCATTTCATCTGCCACTCTCGATGCTGGGGCGTTTGCCGAGTTTTTCAGCGAAGAAGGTGGAAAGCCCGTTCCGGTGGTAGAAGCTGAGGGTCGTATGTTCCCCGTCAGTGAATATTTCCTGCCGGGTAACGACGACGAGGACCTTTCATCACACGTCGGCAGGGGCATGGATTATCTCAATGACCTCGATCCGCATGGTGATGTTTTGGTATTTCTCCCCGGAGAAAGAGAAATCCGTGAGGCGGCGGACCTACTGGAAGGGAGAAAATATTCCAATACGGAAGTTCTGCCTCTATTTGCAAGGCTTGGGATGGGGGATCAGCAGCGAGTTTTCCAACCCGGTAACCGACGCCGCATCGTCTTAGCCACAAACGTAGCGGAAACCTCGCTAACGATTCCGCGCATTGCCTGTGTCTTGGATTCCGGACTGGCGCGAGTCAGTCGCTGGAGTCCCGGGAGGGGAGTTCAGCGGCTGCTTGTTGAGCCGGTCAGTCGTGCTAGCGCACGCCAGCGAAAGGGCCGCTGTGGGCGAGTTCGCGAGGGAATATGCCTCCGGCTTTATGAGGAAGATGACTTACTAGATCGACCGGAGTTCACAGAGCCAGAGATACGCAGAAGCTCGCTGGCCGGAGTGATCTTACGAATGAAAACCTTGGGCCTCCCGGAAATTAACGAGTTCCCGTTTATTGATCCGCCAAACCCCAAAGCCGTGGCGGAGGGCTACCGGACGCTGCGCGAAGTCGGCGCGCTCGATCAAGACAAGCAGCTTACCGAAATCGGTCGCGAGCTGGGCAAGCTCCCGGTTGATCCACGCATGGGTAGGATGTTGCTTGAGGCAGAGTATGAAAAATGTGCTGGAGAGGTCACCGTTATCGTAGCGGGCCTTGAAACCACAGACCCACGCGAGCGTCCAGCAGAGAAAAAGCGTGAAGCTGATGCTGCGCATGCCAAGTGGAACGATCCCGATAGTGATTTTTTGGCGATGCTTAATCTTTGGAGCGACGTTTCGGAATTCTACGACGGGCGGCGCTGGCGTTGGAATCAGTTGCGTAAGTTCTGCGGGAAAAACTTTCTGAATGCCAAACGCGTTACGGAGTGGGGAAACGTGGTTGAGGAACTCAACGATATCTTGGGCTACAAAAAATCAAAGGATTCGATGGCTGTATCTGGGATTTCCGCAGAATACGGCGCCCTACACCGGGCCCTACTCTCCGGAGCACCACGTCAGTTCGGCCTATGGGATAAAGAAAACAAGGCCTACCGCTCGGCAGCTGGCGGGTTCTTCGCCATTTTCCCCGGATCCTGTTTGTTTGGAATCAAGCAGCGTAACGAATGGGTGATGGGCCTGGAGTTGGTGGAAACCTCACGGCTCTGGGCACGACGCGTCGCAAGGATCGAACCCGAGTGGGTGGAGGTTGTCGCTCCGCATCTCTGCCGTAGCCGGTATGGCGAAGCTCATTGGGATGAAAAACAGGGCGCGGTGTATGGCAAAGAAACAGTGATCTGTGGTGGACTATACGTGGTATCTGGGCGCCGCGTGCATTACGGAAGGGTCGATAAAAAAGCTGCCAATGAGGTATTTCTCAGGGAAGGAATTCTTGCAAACGGAATGCGCCAGAAGACCCCCTTCATCGAGCGCATGGAAGCGCTTCGAGAAGAGATCACCTACCTCGAGGACAAGCTAAGAAGACCCGGCATGCTATGGAACGAAGAAGCGGTTGTTCAGTTTCTTCAAAAACGAATTCCAATCGAGATCTCCACCGCTGCGGCTTTCAATAAATGGCGGCATGATCACGAGGACTTGTTGATGATGGGGATGGATGATGTCGTATGGGAGGATCTTCAGGGCCTAGAGTTTTTCCCAGATGTCCTGCGCCATGCAGGCGAGGAATATCCAATCTACTACCATTACGCTCCGAGCGAACGCGATGACGGCGTGACCTTAGGAGTGCATGTCGATCAACTGCCCGCGATGCCGGTGTGGCTGCCGGGCTGGGGCGCGGATGGTAATCTTGAAGAGCGCGCCGAACTACTGATGCGCGCCCTGCCCAAAGACTTCCGCCGGAGTTGCCAACCCATCGCAGATGTCGCTCAAAGCTTCGCGTTTCATTGGGCCGGAGTAGCGAAAAAAACCGGTCTAATCGATGCCTTGGTCAAGCATATCGAAGAGCGCACCGGTGCAGTGATTCCAGTAGAGGTCTTTGACTCTAGCAAGCTTCCCTTCGAGCTCGTCACCAAGATATGGATCTGTGACGACGAAGGAGAGGAACTCGCAATTGGTGAGGATGTTGCGGAACTTAAACTCCAGCTTGCCGACCGCATGCGCGATCGCTTTGAGGCCGCGGCCACTGCCGATGTTGAGCGGCGCGGCATGAGCTCTTGGGATGGGGAAAGCCTTGCCGAGGAAGTTGAAACGGCGGGTGGCCCCGCATTTCCCGCGCTGGTGGATGAAGGACAAACTGTCGGCGTCCGCGCCTTCACCGATCTTCATGAAGCACGCGAGGCGCACAGGCGGGGAGGTGCACGATTACTGATGGCTGGCTCCACTCAAGAAGTGGATTACCTGCGCAAAAAGTTTCCTCTCGGCATGCTCGCCAAGGTGGAAATGCCGCGTATCGGAATCGAAATGGAAGAGTTACTACTGCTTTCCGCTGAGGGTGCGGCAGGAGGAGGGGATTTCCCACGGAGTCCTGAGAGCTTCACCAAACTCCAGCAAACCAGTAAGGGGAAGTGGTATGACGCAGCCTCTCAGATTTCTACCGCGCTCGATGAGGTGGTGGAGGGGGAGCGCGAGATCCGTTCTTGGATTGCACAACACAAGGGCGACCGGAACTTCGGTGAAATCGCAGACGACCTTGAAGAGCAACTCCAATGGCTCATGCGTGAGGGCTTTGTCTGGAAAGCCGGATTCGGGACTTTCCTTGATCTACCAAGGAAAGTCCGTGCAATTAGGTCCCGCTTGGGCCGAATTTCTGGACTTCCGCTCGTCAAGGATCTTGAAAAAATGGATCTTATTCGGCCTCTCTGGTGTCAATGGTTCCAGCTTTGGCAAGCCAGCGAAGATAAATATTCTCTCTGGGAGATCGGCTGGATGCTCGAAGAATGGCGTATCAACCTCTTCGCACCGGACATCGAGACCAAACTCAAAATCTCTGCCAAACGAATCGCCAGGAAACTCGAAGAGTTGGGAATCGAACCAGTGGAGTAGAGTTTAGTCACTCCATTTAAGATAGAGAACCTCTTCCGCTGCTGTATCGTTAAAGGCGACGATTATCCATCGATTCCTCCGGACCTCAAAACTTAATAAGTCCGTCGAATATTCATCAAAGTTCGATGGCCACTTCATGTATCCATCACTGAATCTATCTTGAAGCCGATTCAGACCAGATGAATCCGAGGGATACGCTTTCGCTTTAATAAATTCGCGAACTTCTTTTGGGTCACAGGCGATTATTGCCCAATACTGACTGCTCGTGCCAATCACCTGACTCTCCGATTCGATGATCTTACCAGATCCAACAAACGAAAGGGCTTTGCCTCCTTTATCTGGTGCTAATAAATAACCGATACCGATGATTCCAACGATCGTTATGGCTGAGGTCGCTACCGTCCTCTTGAAAGAATGATGAATTTTGGTAGCCAAGCCTTATTTCCTATTTCTTTAGTTCAACGTTAAAGTGTTATCTTTCTGCGAACCAAATTATAAAGTCTTGGGCGCAAAGTCCGCCTGAAAGCCCACATAGGGCAACGGCGAGTAACCTTCGTATGGGACCTTGGGCCACAAATAGTCCGATACAATTGAATGTGAATGAAATGAGAAAAATCGGCCAGAACCCGCCAGGCATAGAAGCAACAAATCCGCCGAGAATGAGAATAAGGAAGCCAACGACCAAAAATAAACTGCTTCGTGAGCTCATTTATTCTCTTCGAAAAGAGGTAGGAATTCTTCCAAACCTTCCTTTTCGAGGTCGGCTACTGGTATGAATTTCATCGCCGCAGAGTTCATGCAGTAACGCAGGCCAGTGGGGGCTGGGCCGTCTTCGAAGACGTGCCCGAGGTGAGTATCGGCTTTGACCGAACGGACTTCCACGCGCTTCATGCCGAGAGATGTGTCGGTGATGGTTTTGACAGCTTCCTCGGAGATGGGTTTGGTGAAACTGGGCCAACCGGTGCCTGACTTGAATTTATCAGTAGAGCTGAACAATGGTTCACCGCTGACGATGGAGACGTAAACGCCGGCTTTCTTATTATCCCAATATTCGTTTCGAAACGGAGGCTCGGTTCCGTCCTCCATTGTGACTTTATATTGGAGGTCGGTGAGTTCTTTTTTGAGCTTGGCCTGTTCAGGTGTTGGCTCGCTGCAGCCGGTGGAAAAGCTGGAAAGGATGAGAATGCTGCAGAGGCTGGGTATGGAAGTCAGGATTTTCATGAGTGGGAATGTTTAAATCATTATAAGATAGGAGAGCTCAAAACCGTTTGCATTCTGTTTTTTTCGCTAAACTGCCGGGGCAATTAGGACGCCTTTTCGGTTGATTCAACGATTCTCTTCCAGGCTTGGCAAATCTGGGCAAATTAAATCTCGATTTCGCCCTCGAAGACGAAGTCGGCTGGGCCGGTGAGCGTCACGTTAGCGAAGGAGGTGTCTCCGGTCTTTTCAAAACCGATGGTAAGCGTATCGCCACCTTCGACATCAACTTTCACTGGAGATTCCGCGCCGTTGAGAAGGTGGTGTATCAAAGCGCTGGCAACCATGCCCGTGCCACAGGCGAGGGTTTCGTCTTCGACTCCACGCTCGTAAGTGCGGATGGCGATATGATCCGAAGCCAGGATTTTGACGAAATTCACGTTGGTTCCGTTCGGCTCAAAATGTGGGTGCTCGCGGATGGCTAGTCCGTTACTGACGACATCGAAATTCTCCAGATCATCTACAAAGCCAACGACATGCGGGACTCCAGTGTTTAGAGAGTGCAAATCGATCGAGAGTCCCTCAATTTCGACAGGCGCTTTGAGTTCGAGGTCTTTGGGTTCTGACATCGCGATGCGAACTTCCTCCTCAATGATCTCTGCGGTCAGAATTCCTGCTATGGTTTCAAAAGAAACCGTTGTAGGAAGCTCCTCGTCTTCGCTTCCGAGGTGAGCGGTGAAAAAGCCGAAGCAGCGAGCGCCATTGCCACACATTTCTGCTTCTCCTCCATCGGCGTTGTAATAGCGAAACTTGTAATCTGCGCCTTTTTCAGCGGGTTCTACAGCCAGCAAGCCATCAGCGCCGATTCCGCGATGGCGATCGCAGAGCGCAGCGATGGTGTCTTCATCGAGCGAGATGGAGAGATCCCGATTGTCGATTACGATGAAATCGTTACCGGCACCGTTCATTTTATAAAAGTGGAGAAGCATATAATTGAGATTTTCTAGATCAAATTTTGAGCATTTGTTGGAGCTTACTTAGGTAATACTGAGCTTGTTCAGGCTCCGAGATATAACTAAGCAACTTTTTTTGACGATTGTTAGAATCAACATAATGTAGAGTGTAAGAGGAGCCATTCTGCACGTTTTTTTCCGTCAACCTCAAATCTTTGATTTCAGAAACATTGAGATTTTTATCTCCGAGCCACTTCAGTGGGTGCGTCTTTACCGTCAATTCGTAATTAGAAACCGTCACATCGGTTTTATTCAGAAACGAAGCGATGGCGAAATAAGTGATTCCAATACCCACGGCGACATGGCCGATTGGGAAAAGCTTCATCATGAGAGGTGCGTCCTCGGCACCGAATGCAATGGTATACCAAAAGAATAAGAATGAATCCCACGCAATGGCAAAAATCGCTATTGGTATGGCTTTGAGCGAAAACCAAGTTCTTCGAATTGTGGTTCCTTCGAACGTGGGGATGAGCTCTATTTTCTCCGGTATCGGAATATCGGTTTCCATCTGCTTGTTTTTTTAGTTCACGCGGATTGCATCGACGAGGGGCTTGGTGAATTCTGCAACCGCTTTGGCTGGGTTCTTCAGGTTTTCCTCAACGCGCTTCACGATCGCAGAACCAACGATGACGCCGTCCGCAGATTTCGCGACGAGAGCAGCCTGCTCGGGATTTGAAATACCGAAGCCAACGCAGACGGGAACATCGGTGTGTGCCTTGATAGCAGCAACCTGGGCGGGGATGGTTTCGGCGGGGGCAGAGTGACCGCCGGTAACGCCACTACGAGAAAGTGCGTAGATGAAGCCCTCGGCTTTTTCCGCGAGTAGCTTGACCCGTTCCGGTGGTGAGGAAGGCGCAATCAAGCGGATGTGTGAAAGACCTTTGTTTTCAGCCAGTTCGGTAGAGAGCTCGGCTTCGTCTGGCGGAAGATCCAACAGCAGCACACCATCAGCTCCAGCATCAACCGCGTCCTGTTGGAACCTAGAGAAACCATAGGTGAAGATGGGATTGAGATAAGTGAATAGGACGATGGGAGTGGAATCGTTTTTCTCACGAAATGCTTTCACCAGCTCAAGTGAGCGGACCGTGCTCATTCCGGCTTTTAAAGCGCGGTCAGCAGCCATTTGGTTGACAATACCATCGGCGAGTGGATCGGAGAACGGCAGTCCGAGCTCGATTATATCGGCACCAACTCCGACCAATGAATGCATGATCTCCAGCGAGAGATCGAAGGAGGGATCGCCAGCCGCCACGTAGGCGATGAAGGCTTTTTTATTCTGCTTTTTAAGAGAGGCGAACGTATCGTCGATGCGCATGCGGGGAAGCTAGACCTGTATCTTCAAAGTTGAAACCCAAAACACCTGAGGGAGACCAGAATTAAGGACGCGGGCTAAACTGCTCTGCTATTGATGGCACTCATATAAATATCCTCTCGGTAAAGCCGCGAGAGAGGCCCGCAGGAACTTTCCGGAAGTGATTCCGCTGCGCGCAGACCAGCTAGCATCCACGAGGCTTTATCAGTGCTGGGTCGATTCACTCTATCCCCATGAAACATATGAAATCCCTCGGTGGGCACTTTTGTAACGCCGGTATTAAACGATGGGCCTAGGCTGTTCTCCAATACCTCGCGTGAAGCACCGGTATATTCGGGCATGGCGAGAATATCGATTAGATCGTTTCTGAACTCACTCTCATCACATCGCTTACATGCCTCCAGCAGGGCCGCGACCAAAGTAATGCTGTCTGCTTTCCGCTTCTGAATAAAATCACCGGCGACCAAGAGCACCTTTTCTGGATGACCAAACGAAAGATCTGAAGAGATCGCCGGACACCAGCCGTATCCTCCGAGAATCGCCTCGGAATTATAGGGTTCGGCAACACAGAAGCCGTCGATATGTCCTTCTTCGAGATGACGCGGCATGAGGGGGGGAGGCAGAATAATGACCTCCACATCAGCATCAGACAAACCATGTCTTTTGATCCATTGATGAAGGAGAACCCCGTGGGAGGAAAATCGATGGCTCGCCGCTAAGGTGAACGGCCTGTCGTTTTTCCAATGTCTCGCTAAGTAAGATTTAAGGCCGGTGCCGTTACCGATCATGTCATATGGCAAACGTGTCGAAAGCGTGATCGCACTGCTATGCAGATTTAAAATCAACGGAACGCAAACCTCACAGCGTAGGTCGGTCAGACCAAAGCCCAAGGCGAACGCAATTCCAGAGATCGATTGAGCTGCATCAAGCTCGCCATAAAACAGGCGATCGCGAATCGTCGCCCAGCCGAGCGCTGACTGAAGCCGCACATCCAGTCCGTATCTCTCAAAAATTCCAGTCTCACGTGCCACCGCCAGAGGTGCGCAATCGAGCAATGGAACGTATCCAAGTCTAATGGGACCAAACGGATTCGAGTTCGATGATTCGGAGCGCATGACTACTTTAAAGCGTATCGAATGCCAAATCATTCAGCTTGGCATAAGTGGTGCTTCTTTTTTCCTGATCCTGGGTCAGCTGGGTGGAATATTTTTAGGTTTGAGCTATGGAGTGGGTACCGGACTTGAGACAACTGAGAGCGCTAGTCGCCGTGGCGGAGGAGGGGAGTTTCACGCTCGCCGCCAAGAGGCTATCCGTCACACAGTCGGCAGTAAGCCATTCACTTCGCACTCTTGAGGAGCAGTTGGGCTGTCGCTTACTTGATCGCTCGAGTAAGCGCGTAGACGTGACCGCTGAGGGCGAAATTCTCCTCAGAAGAAGCAAACGTGTCTTACAGGAACTGGAGCAGGCGACCCGTGACTTGGACGGCCTTCGGCGCTGGGGACAAACAAAGATCCGTGTGGGAGCCCCGCACAGCCTCTGCCACTTCGTGATTCCCAGTGTATTGCGAGAATTCAGAGATTGTTTCCCAAGGTGCGAGCCAAACATCGAAGCCGCTGATACGGCTGTTCTCCTTGAGCGCCTTGCTGCCGGAGAGCTCGATCTGGTCGTAGGCTTGAAACCAACCGAACACGATAGCGAAGGTTACCGCGTAATGTTTCGCGACAATCTCTCCTTCCTTATTTCACCATTTCATCCGTGGGCAACCGAGCAGGAAGAAATCATCCACACTCTCAGCAAGCAGCAATTCATCATCTACGCCAAAGCAACCGAGACACACCGACTGATTCAAACCTGGGTAAGCAAGGTCGCCGGCGAAATGAATAAGCCACTTTTCCTTGGCGACATGCAGGCAATCAAAGAAATGGCTAAACTCGGAACTGGAGTTGGCATTGTCGCCTCATGGGTTGCGGCGAAAGAAATCACCGAAGGCTCGCTCAAAGCCATCGAAATTCCCGGGCCGAAGATTGAACGTGAGTGGGGGGTGTTTCACACATTGGATCGCGAACCGAGCTTGATCGAGGAAACCTTCATCGGTCTCTGCGAAATGGCATTCCGAAACATGCCACGCTGAGCGCAATGGCCGAGACTGGTCATTCTTCTCCTGCGACAAAATCAACTAGGTCCTTCCGAGCTTTCTTAAGATCCGGTGGATTGAGGTAGAACATGTGTCCTGCGTCGTAATAAGTAAACTCGATCTGATTTTTCAAGCTCGCTGGATAGCCAACCAACTGCCGCACCGAGTAAGAAACACCTTCAGGAGGTGTCGCTAGATCTGCATGAGCACCCATGACCAAGACGCGCATTTTTGGGTTATCTCGGATCGCAGTGGCGATTGAATCCGTCATATTTACGATGCGATTATCCGCGCCGTATTTCCATGGAAAAACTGATGTCAGGATCTCGTAAGGTTGATCCTCAGTCCAACCAAGATCTTCGCTCAAATAACTCAACATCGCTGTGGAAAATGCACCAAGGGCAAGAGAATATGAGGGATCGTATTCAGCCTCACCAGAACCGGGAAGCGTGCTGTCCCATGCAACACGCGCATCAAAGCGCCCGATAACTTTGTTTTCTGCTTTTAAAAGCTCACCACGAAACTGAGTCGCGGTCAGCCGGAGTTGATTCCGCTCCCATATTTCCGCAGAAATCCCAGTCATTGCAGCCAGTCTTCCCGCCAAGATTGTTTTCTCTGCTTCAGGCAGTTCGTTTCCCTTTAAAAGCGCCAAGGCATATTCATTAAAGGCAAATTCCTTTGCAGCAGCGTAAACCTCATCGCGTTTACCGGTTACTTTGCCGTGATACAGTGCGGTAGTCGCAAAAGTGGGGAGAAAAACTTGATAATAGAGAGGGCTACCATCGATGGGAAACAGGGTCCGGTAATCCAACAGCGAGGACAGTAATACAACACCGTTTAAGCTCATTCCGTAGCGGCTTTGTAAATGGCTCGACAGCCCAGCCGCTCGAATCCCTCCGTAAGATTCGCCGCAGAGATATTTCGGTGAATCCCAACGCTTGTTCTGAGTAATCCACAAACGAATGAAATCGCCAACTGATTCGATATCGGACTTAAGCCCGTGGAACTCTTTCTCATCCGTTTCGCCTTCTGCACGGCTATATCCGGTGGAAACGGGATCGATGAACACCAGATCACAGACATCGAGCAGGCTCTGCGCATTGTCGATCACGCGGGCTGGTGGAACGATGGGTTCAGAACCATTTCCAGGCATCTCCAAGCGTTTTGGTCCAAGAATCCCTAAGTGCAACCAAACGGAAGATGAACCGGGGCCACCGTTGAAAGCAAACATCACAGGTCGTTTCACCGATGGCTCAGACTTTACCGTATAACTTGTGTAGAATACCGAAGCACGAGCCTTGCCCTTGTCATCCTTGAGCAGAACCTTTCCGGTCGTCGCGGTATAATCGACAGTCTTACCATCAATTTCGACAGAACCATTCTTGATAACAGGTTCGACGGGCTTGGTTTCAACCACCACTTTTTCTTTCGGCTCTGGCGTGGTCGCTGAGTCGGAATCTTGAGCAAGAAGCACTGATCCACAGAGTAGAATAGTGATTGAAGAAATCGTGAAAAAATAGTGCATGGGTGAAGAGAGTGTTTTTAGGAAAACGTTGTGAAAAGCTCTAAAATTACGATGAGATCAACTTTTTGAATCATCGCTCGTTACCTCCAGTAGTATTCTGAACCGCAAATGATTGAGTGCTTGGGTATTTTCGGCGATCAGGGATGGCTTACCTGGACGAATTCGCAAGGCTTTGCTGCGTTCTGCTCGGCGGTTCGATCTGAAAATCATCCGCAGCTCATCACACATTATTGCAGCCATGATTCAATCTAACAGAAAGGCAGTTATCGTCCGGAAGAGCGCTAGCGTTTGATTACTGAACTCGTGTGGCGCGAAATCGACTCAAATGGCTCAGAGGTCAGACATCGCTTGATTTACTGATTCAGAGGCAATTCGTAAGATCTTTCGGAAATATACAACTTGTTACAATATATGTAATACAAAGTTCTAAATAGTAATTGGATCACCCTTCCCTAAACGCTTAAAAATCCAGTCGCCTACAACACAAATCCTAGATACCTTTTAATCGATGACTGCTGAAAACCGAAAAGCATTCTGGACTGCACGCGCGAGTCGCCTCGCTCGCCGTATCAACCTTGCGTGGTTTCTCCAAAGCTTGGCTGCTCCAATGCTTATTGTAACCGCGCTCAGCTCTATTTCAGTGATCGTCGTTCGTCGCGAATTTTCCGAAATCCAACCAGCAAC
>Ga0307939_1000492_pt1 | contig 22830 bp, 25 predicted proteins | sample OrgLakmetagen122_FD_201844 | JGI IMG/M metagenome (GOLD analysis project Ga0307939, IMG submission 201844) | Saline water microbial communities from Organic Lake, Antarctica - #122 | ecosystem: Environmental > Aquatic > Non-marine Saline and Alkaline > Saline | place: Antarctica: Organic Lake... | reverse complement strand
GCTTTCATGAAGCTGATCCGTTGCGCGGGGTGGCCGGGCGACAGCGCATCCATAATCGCGCGCAGGTAGGGCGTCCGGGCTGTCCGGTATTGCCCCGGCTCAGCGGCGGCCCGCGACGACAGCTTGCGGTGTTTATCGGCCCATTCCGACACCGTCAGATCCGGGTCTGGCCGCAATCCGCGCCGCCAGGTCCGCAGGATGTCTTCTGCCCCCTCGAAGGCGAGGTCGAGGCCCTCGGTCAGGTCGCCGTCGTTCAGGCTGTGATCATGATCACCCTCATTCAAGCGAGACCCTGAGGTCTGCCAGGGCGTCAAGCTGCTCTCGGACATGGGTTTCCAGCACCCTTTGCAGGATCGCAGTTTCGATCGTCACGGGGGTGCCCGAGGCCTTCTCCATCTCTGCGGATAATTGCGCCGCCATCAGGGCGGCCACGCGGGTGGGCCAGGTGACCCATGTGTCGCGCTCCTGGCGTGCGAGACGAAACACCAGCGTTTCTGCCCGTGCGCGGTCGACCAACACGCCTTTCTTCTTTTGGATCGATAGCTGGCGCTCTTGGGCCTGGTATACCGTCAGCGCCGTGCGCGCCTTCAGATACGACGTACTATCGCCTGGGCCTGATATAGCACCATCGCCAGCGTTTGACACGCCCCGCGAGCGCATTTGCTGATCTGGATCGGTCATCACTCCGCGGCGCGCATCCGAGGCGGTAGCGTTGATCGACCCATCCGGCAACAGCACCAACCGTCCGTTCTTGCGCGCCTTTTGCACGGCCCCGCGCGAAAGGCCGGAATGGGCGGCATAGGCGCGTTCAGACAGTCCTTCCATGGCGCTGTGAATATCCCCAACATATTGGAACTAAATGATAATAACGATCTTATTCAGTTGATTACACTCCCACATAGAGCGACTCTGGGTGCAGGAAAACGATGCAACTCAGCCACGGAGACGACGCCATGACCACTAAGACCAAAGCCCCCGCCAAAGCACCCAGCGAAGCTCTTCTGCTGGAGATCGCAGCGAAGCATTTCCACACCGTCGAGACGCTGGAAACCCGCAACCGCGACCGCCTCGACTTCCACGATGTCGCCGTCTGGTCCATCCGCGCAGCGCTCGAGGAGGCTTTTGAGGCCGGAAGCCGCGCCGCTTGAATTCCCACACGCCCACACCCCACTCCTGAAAGGACACGCACATGGCCATCGCCACTACTTCTGACACGACACGCATTTTCATCGACCGCAGCCGCTTCACTCAGGCCATGACCGTGCCCGCGCTGCAGGGCCATTTCAACGACATCAGCCTGAACGCTGAGGTCTTCGAGATGGCGGGCCGGATCGGGATCGACTGCCTGACGATCGAGCTGGCCGATGTCGTCCCCCTCCTGCAACAGCACGGGCTCATCTGAGCCCGCGCGCAAGCAAAACCCTGCAACACGGAGACAGCCATGAGCACGCGCGCGCAGATCGCCATCCAGACCGGACCCGGAGAATGGGCCCACATTTATTGCCACTTTGACGGCTACCCCTCGCACATGCTGCCAGCACTGGCGCCGTGGACGCCCGAGGACATTCTCGCGGCGAAGGAAATCCGGCAAGTGCGCGCAGACGCGCTGGACTGTTTTGAACCGCCCCGCGAGCCGCCGATCCTGCCACGCCCGACCTGCGAGCTCTGCCACCTCTACGTCTGGCGGGACGGAGGATGGGTGGAACTCGACCCTGAAGCCCGCGCCCCCGAAGGCGCAGCCCAATGACCAATCCCTCCCTGAACTGCCTGTCCGAAGACAACGGAGCCACCACCATGACCACGCACCCCATTCTGCCCAGCCGCAACGAGGACTACGGATTTTTCCGGGCCCTGACTGTTTGCCCGCAGCGCGACCGCCGCAGCGCGGAAGTCTGGACGCTCGCGTCGCACCTGATCGCTGCTTCCATCGGCGCCGACAGCGAGGACGACATGATCGGCATCCGCGATTTCCTCGACAGCCGCATGGGCCGCCACTTCGCCGACGATGTGGTTGGCAACATGATGGGCTGTACCATCGACACCGAGACTGCGATTGCATCCGCGATCCGCCGCTGGCAGGACTGGCGCATCAGCCACAAAACCGAGCGCTGCGACGGGATCCCCGCAGGGCTGCCCTACCTGACGGGTTGGGTGCAGCACTTTGCGGTCGCGGCAAGCATGGCCGAGAGCGACTGACCCAGACCCAAACTCCGACATCCTTATTACGACAGGAGGCCCAGATGCCCAAACTCACCGACACCCAGACCATCATCCTCAGCCGCGCCGCAACGCGTCCTGAAAATCTAGCCATGCCGCTGCCCAAGGGCCTGCATGGGGCGGCCGCGCAAAAGGCGGTGACCGCGATGATCACACGCGGCTGGCTCGAGGAGGTCGAGGCCAACCTTCGGCGCGGCGAGCCGCTTTGGCGCGAAACTGGCGATGGCCACGGCACCACTTTGATTGCGACAGAGGCTGGCCTTGCCGCGATCGGGATAGAGCCGGTGGTGGCGACCACCATGAACAATCTGCGCAAGTCCAAACTGGCGCTGGCCTCTGCGCCGCAGGATGCAGCCGAAGCGTCGGCCGATCCTGCCACGCCCAAGCCTGTTGTCATCCGCGCTGGCACCAAGCAGGCGAAGATCATCGCGCTCCTACAGCGGTCTGAAGGGGCCTCTATCAGCGAGATCGTTGAGGTGACCGGTTGGGCTGCACATTCTGCCAGAGGCATGATCTCGGGCGGGTTAAAAAAGAAGCTCGGCTTTGAGGTCTCCACGACTTCTGACGAGCAGCGCGGTCGAGTTTATCACATCCGGTAATCAATATGATGGGCTTAACAGGCCGCTCCTGTCGATATGTTGATGCAGTCTTGCAAATCGAAAACTGACAGCGGATAACGTAAGTAGGTTAACCGCCTGTTAACCTGCCCAATTTGCGGCCTGCTCGCCGCAATTTTGTCCCAACTCTGGACCAGCTTAGGCTGGTCCCTTTTTTATTGGCGATCGATCCCAGCGAACAGCCTGCGCAGGGCATAGCCACGGATTAACGATATTGAGGTGAAAACCAAACCCAGGGCAAGATTGTCATCAAGGCTTGGGTGCAAGCCGAACCATGGGAACACGGTGATCTGCGTGACGACGGCCAGCACATAGCCCACCGCGACATTGGTGATGGCCTCGATCAGGGATAGGCGGCGAGACTGCATCACGCGGTCAGCCGTTGCGATTTGAGTGTCCCGAAGGTCTCTCCACTTTCTGCCAAAACAGCATCTTTGCCGGTAAAGGCCTGCCAGCGCTCGATTGCTACATCGACATATGCCGGGTTCAACTCGACCCCGTAACACACCCGCCCTGTGGTCTCGGCCGCGATCAGCGTGGTGCCGGATCCCATGAACGGCTCGTACACGGCCTGACCGGGGCTTGAGTTGTTCAGGATTGGGCGGCGCATGCACTCGACCGGTTTTTGTGTGCCATGGACGGTGTCCGCATCCTGATCCTTGTTTGCGATCTGCCAGAGCGTCGTCTGCTTGCGATCGCCCGCCCAGTGGCCCTTGCCGGTCTTCTTCACCGCATACCAACAAGGTTCATGCTGCCAGTGATAATCGCCACGGCTCAGCACCAGCCGGTCCTTGGCCCAGATGATCTGCGACCGGATGTTGAAGCCCGACGCCACCAAGCTCTCGGCCACCTCTCCCGCATGTAGTGCACCGTGCCAAACATAGGCGACTTCACCAGGGAACAGCGACCAAGCCTCGCGCCAGTCAGCGCGGTCATCATTCAGTACCTTGCCGGTGCGTTTGGTTTTGGCCGCGCCCGCCTGATTGCGCCAAGAGGGATCGTATTCGACGCCATAGGGCGGATCGGTGACCATCAGCAGCGGCTTCACATTACCCAGCAGCCGACCGACCACGTCAGCGGACGTGCTGTCGCCGCAGATCAGCCGGTGCGACCCCAGCTGCCACAGGTCACCCTGCACTGACACCGGCGTGACCGGTGGTTCGGGAATGTCGTCTTCGCCCTCAACTGGTCCGTCTCCGCCCAGCGCATCTGGATCGCGCAGCAGCGCATCCAGATCTTCGTCAGTAATCCCGAGCAGCGACAGGTCGAAATCCTCAGCCAGCAACCCTGCAATCTCGTCGCGCAGGATGGCCTCGTCCCATTCCCCCATCTCGGTTAATTTGTTGTCGGCGATGCGGTAGGCGCGGCGTTCCGCTTCGTCGAGATGCCCAAGCCGGATCACCGGCACGTCTGTCAGCCCCAGCATCGTGGCAGCTAGTATCCGGCCGTGGCCCGCAATCAACTCACCATCGTCAGCCACCATGCAGGGCACGGTCCAGCCGAACTTCGCCATGCTTGCGGCGATCTTGGCCACCTGATCGTCGCCGTGGATTTTGGCGTTTTGGGCGTAGGGCCGCAGCCGATCAATCGGCCACGTCTCGATCTCGCTTGGCGCGAAGACAAGGTCCATGGGGCGGTTCTCGTTTGGAACAGAGCGGACATGCCGATGCGCGCGCGCAACATTGCCAGCGACACAATCGGATCCGCGATGTGGGAAAAACAAAAACGCCCGCGAGGTATATCCTCCGGGCGCAAAACTTCGATGATCAAGGGGTACGTCAAGGGGGCTAGAAAAGTCAATCTGATTTTTGTTTTGAATCAGCGGGTTCTGCAAAGCCCAAATCACGCTACCGCTGGGGTGGCTTCCAACCCTGGCCAAACTGGCTAGGGTTTGGCCAAGGTGGATTCTTGACTAAACCACTCAAGAATCCACCTTGAGAGCCAGCTTTACACTCCCAAGCCTCTGTAATCTAATCACTTTAATTCTGCTGCTGGCCAAGGTGGCTTCCAAGTGGATTCCCCGGTGAAAAAGCCACGCGCTAGCGAAATGGCGCGCTGCGCCCCCCCGTATACGAAAAGGGCCCGGGAGGAACCATGCCGGGGGGGAGATCAGAAATGTCAGCCCGCACCGGACCTTCTTCACCGGTGCAGCGAACGGCGACTTCGAACCCTCAATGCCCGATGCTGCAACACGCTCATTTTTGCAAATCTCACAGCATGCAGGTTCAGGTTATCTCCCTAAGATCCATATTATTGCCTCAACACGTCCTACGCTGCACCGTTTCACAATCCCGCAATAGCGATAGCCCCATGCCTCGCCTCGCCGTATCGTATGCTGATCCACCCCGCGATTACGCGCCAGACGAAGTTGTTCCGGGTAACGCAGGCCAGCTCTAGAGTTATGCTGCGCCAACCGTCGCCCACATCCCTCAGTGGCTTCTCTTGGCGGTGAGCCACCCGCCGTGATCTACTGGCAGCGAAATGAAACAACCCAACCAAATCAGCAGGTACCAAGGCGTGACTATATCCCGCTAGGATCTGCCTAGGAAATCGGGCCTAGCTCAGGTTGTTCAATTCTTGTCCCAAACAAGCGGTAGGCGTCAAATGGTATGGACTTTTCCGGCTTGTATCTGCTTCCTTAGCCAAAGATCCTTGGACGTTAGGTGGGTTATGATCACATGAGGCGGAAGCTCATTCTTGATACCGATGGTGGCGTGGACGATGCCCAAGCTCTACTGATGCTGATTGCGGCGGGGCGGTGTCCTGATCTCATCACGACTGTGTTTGGAAACGTCGCACTGGCGGTTGCCACGCGAAACATTTTGACGGTGTTGGCGGTGTCTGGACGCCCATATGTTCCGGTTCACATGGGCGCGGACCGTCCTCTGAACCAACCCCGCTTGGACGCGACCAACATTCATGGTGAGGATGGATTGGGGGGAGCGCCGCGTCCCAGTGTACTGCCGGAGCCTGCAGGGGACGATGCAGTCGATGTCTTAGTGTCAAGTTTACGGGATGCCGCTCGGCGGGGCGACAAGGTTGATCTGCTATTGATCGCCCCCCTGACCAATCTGGCGCTGGCGTTGCAAGCGGCACCCGATTGCGTCGCCGGTATCGGGCAACTCACGCTCATGGGTGGATCAATCCATGGCCGGGGCAATGTTACGCCCGCCGCAGAGTTCAACATCTTTGCGGACCCTGAAGCGGCGGCCATCGTCTTCCGGGCCGAGATCGACGTTGTCATGGTGCCTTGGGAGACGTGCGTGGCCCACAGGATATCCGGGGCCTGTGTCGACGAGCTCTTTGAGGCGCTGCCGGGTGGGCGCGCGACGGATTTCTCTCGCGCGCTGGTCACCCATGCGCGCAACACCATTGCGGGGTTCGGCGGCGGGGACAATTTCCGTTTTGTCGATCCGCTTGCCGCAGCCGTCGCGATTGAACCAAGCATAGTGACCAGTTCTTTACGGGCCTCGGTAGATGTCGCCCTCGCGCCCGGCTTGACGCGAGGCATGACGGTCGTAGACCCGTCGGGGCGGTTGGAAACGCCAACGGTGACGCTGGTGGAAGTGGTCGATTTTGACCGATTGATGTCACTCTACCGCGCCTCCATTGTCCAAAACGCCCTTGAGGTATCCAAAACATGACCTCTTTGCCTCAGCCCTCCGATCAGCTGATTTCTGCTGCTGATGAAGTCAAGATCCGCCAACGGCTCGTGCAGGTGGCGCTGGGGTATGTGCCTGCTGATACCAAGCTTAGGGTCGGCAAGCTTCTCGACGTGCATTCCCGCATGTGGTTGAGCGATCAGGAGATAATCATCTCAGGCCGCCGCATCACCTATGTGGGTCCCGCGGGCACCTATCCCGGCACAGTTGTGCGGGAGGTGCATGAGCCAGACCTGATGGCCGTGCCCGGCTTCGGTGAGGTCCATAAACATATCGAATCCTCCCACGTCACCCCGGAATGGGAGGCGGCTCTGGTTTTGCCCCATGGTAACACCTGGACCTGCGAGGCCAGCCATGAATTTTCGAACGTCAACGGTGCCAAGAATCTTGCTTTCTGGCTCACTGCGCGGCTAGCAGGTAGCCCGCAAAAGATCTTTCCGCTTCCGGGTTCTGCCGTGCCGCCCACGGCCTATGAGTGGGGCGGTGGGCATTTCGGCTATGACGAGCAGCTTAGGTTCATGACGGAAAGCCTGATGGTCGCGGGTCTTGATGAGGTGATGGATTGGCCCGCCGTCTGGAACCCCGACAACCCGTCCTATGACCGGCTTTGGGGGATGATCGAGGCAACGTTTGAGAAGCGTGGTGTAATCGAAGGCCATGCGGCTGGGATCCGCGATTTACCCACGATCAACGCCTTTGCCGCCGCTGGTCTGGCCTCTGATCATGAGGCTTGGACGGCGGAGGAGGTGCTCGACAAACTGCGGCGCGGGCTGTTCATGGAACTGCGCCCCCATTCTTTGACGGAGATGATCGGGGGGCTGCTGGAGGTCGGGTTGCAGGACTGGAGCCAGCTCGCGCTGACGACTGATGATCGCTCCTGCTCCGACACGTTGAAAATGGGAGCGACTGACTATAACGTGCGCCTCGCGATAGAGGCCGGGTTGGCACCGGAAATCGCGATCCAAATGGTCACGATCAATCCTGCCCGTCACATGCGGCTGACCCCTTGGGTCGGCTCCCTCGCGCCGGGGCGGTTTGCGGATATCGTGTTGCTCGATGACCTAAGCGCTGTGTCGATCGCCAAGGTTTGGGCGGATGGGGAGCTCGTCGCGAACGCGGGCACATACCTTCCTAAAGTTCCAAAAATCGACTGGCCCGATTGGGCCAAGCAAAGCGTTAACATCAAGCGTGACATGACCGCAGCTGACTTCGCCATTCGCGCCGCGTCAGGGCGTGAGACGATGACAGCGGCGCTGTTGCGGCCGTTCCATTGGGACGATGACTTTATCGAAATGGAGCTGCCCGTCACGGACGGCCACGTGCAGCGCAACGCCGACCGCAACGTCACCAAGCTCGCAATCGTCGACAGGTTCTCGGGCGAGGGGAAAACGTCCGTGATGTTCTGGCTGGGCACGGGGCCTAGGACGCCAGATACCGCTTTGGCCAGCTCGCTCGGGCACGACAAGCACAACATCTGGGTGACAGGTTCGTCTGATGCGGCCATGGCGCAAGCGGTCAACGCGCTGCGCGATATTCAAGGCGGATGGGCGCTGGTGCGCGAAGGAGAATTGGTCGCGACCGTCCGGTATGAGGTTGGCGGCCTGATGACGTGCCGCCCGCCGCAAGATTTAGACACCGAGATGCAGGCGCTTTACGCAGAAGGGGCCAAGATCGACTGGATGTTTGAGCCAACGTTCAGCCCACGCTGGTTCCCCGGTTTTCCGGAGCGTCTGGCCTTCGCTACGCTCACCTGTGCGCCCTGGCGTTGGGTCCTTGTAGCTCCGTCAGAGCGCGCGCCCAAGGGCTTCGTGAACGTCGCGACCGGGCAGACACATCCTATCGTTTGGTAACTGCTCAATAATTGTTCAACCGCATTGTTTCGAGTCATCCGGGGATCGGTTGGCCTTGCATCGGGTTAAGGCCCTGCCTACGCTTGTTCTCATTATTAGAGTGCACGCATCCTCTGCCAAGGGCACTCAAACAACTGGGGAATATCATGAATAAACGACTGTCTTTGAGACTTGCGACCGTGTCTGCCGCCGCCATGCTGGCCGCATCACCCGCCATGGCACAGTCCGGAACCTTCACCGTGTCTTGGTGGGGCTTCAACGGCGACGCACTGCAGGAAATAATCATCGATCCGTTTCAGGAGATGTGCGACTGCGAAGTTATTTTCGAGACCGGAAACAATTCTGATCGCCTCAGCCGCTTGCAATTGCGCGGTGGCGATGGGGTGGACGTGATCTACCTCACCGACCGCTTCTCGCAGCTCGGGATTGAGTTGGATCTATTCCAGCCCATCGACCGCGCGCTGGTCCCTAATATTGAGCAGATCTACGACTTGGCTCAAGCCCCCCAAGGTGAATTCGGTCCGGCGTATTCCATCGGCCGTGTGGGCATCGTATACAACACGGAAGAGGTGGCCGAGCCGATCACGTCTTGGGGTGATCTGTGGCGCGAAGATCTGGCATCGCAGATTTCACTGCCCGGTATAACCACTACGGCTGGACCGATGGTCGTCCTGCAAGCCGCCGAGCGTGCGGGCGTCGATGCCTACGCCGACCCAGACGCCGCCTTTGCTGAGGTGAGTGGGCTGGTCCCGAACATCGTGACCAACTACAATACCGGGTCCGAGATGATTAACCTGTTCTCGACGGGCGAAATCACCGTGTCCATGGCGCAGGACTTCGCACTGGGTCGTCTTCAGGCTGCCGTTCCGTCAGTTGTCTGGGCCGAATTGGACGACGGAGCGATCGCAACGCTCAACACGATCAACATTCCCACCGGGTCGGAGAATGTCGAACTAGCGCACATGTTTCTCAACTTTGTGCTGTCCGTGGAAATCCAACAAGAGTTGGCTGAGCGTGGCGTCGACGCGCCAGTTAACAGCGGGGTCAGCCTTACGGAGGAGCAGGCAGCACCTTGGACTTACGGCGACGAGATGATCGCAGGATTGCAGCGCGTGGACTACGTCCCGATGAACGCAGCGCTGGATGACTGGATCAACCGCTGGAACGAGGTCTTCGGAATGTAAGGCGGAATTCATTGAACATCCTCGGGGCGGGCAACTGCCCTGAGAGACCAGGCATTGTCTCACCGGAAGAATTGATATGAAACGTCTTGCAGGCTGGATGCTATCGTCTCCTGCGACCCTTGCGGTGTCCCTATTCTTGATCATCCCGGTCGCGGCAACGATCAGTGCGACCTTCACATCACCCGAGGGAATTTTCGCTCCCTACAACGAGTTTTTCTCGTCCGGCTTCCAGCGCGCCGTGCTTTGGCGCACGTTTGAGGTCGCCGCCATTACGACCGTCATCTCCTTGGTCTTCGGTCTGCTGACCGCCTACGTGGTCTCACGCTGTTCACCTTGGATGAAGTCGATCCTCATTATCCTTGCGGTGTTCCCCCTGCTAACAGGCGTAGTCGTCCGCTCCTTCGCGTGGCTGATCATTCTGGGCCGCAACGGCATCCTTAACAATTCGCTAGAGTGGCTCGGTGTGATCGAGAGGCCCATGGCGCTGCTCTACACCCAAACCTCAGTCGTCGTGGCAATGGTGTATATCTTCGTGCCGCTAATGGTTCTGGTCCTCGTAGGTGTGTTGGAAAACATCCCCGATGATCTGATCGATGCCGCGTCTTCGCTGGGAGCCTCGCCCACCAAAACCTTCATCCAAATCGTTCTACCTCTGGCCGTACCGGGCCTGATCGTGGGCGCAGTTCTGGTGTTCACCGCCAGTTTTACCTCCTACGCCACGCCGCACTTACTGGGCGGAACAAGGCAGATGATGATGGGCACGTTCCTGCATCAGCGCGCCATGGTGTCGTTCGATTGGGTCAGCGCATCCACGGTGGCAGCGATCATGGTGGTGGTCATCGTCGCTACCGTGCTTGTCATGACGCGCATCGCGCGCCGTCTTAACCCAATGGCGTCCTGATATGAGCAATCGCATTCACCCCCTGCTGATCCTGATGACCATCGTGGTCTATATCTTTCTGCTTGGCCCCCTGATCATCATCTTCGGCGCATCTGTTTCCGATACCACATTTCTGGCCTTCCCGCCGCAGGGCCTGACCCTGCATTGGTATGAGAATATCTGGGAAGTCAGCGCGTTCCGCCGCACTATCGTAACGTCGCTTCAGGTCGCCTTGCTGGGGACAGCGATCGCATTGCTGATCGGTATCCCTGCGGCCTATGCGTTGAACCGCCACCGCATCCAACTTCCCGGCTGGCTGTCGACGCTGTTCATTCTGCCCATTCTGGTGCCAGAGATCGTGATCGGCTTTTCACTCCTGCGCTCCGTCAACGTGGGCCTCGGCATTCCGGTCTTCTACACCCTCCTGATCGGCCACAGCCTTCTGGTCACCCCTTACGTGGTGCGAGTGGTTTCCGCCTCTCTTGCATCGTTCGACTTCTCCATAGAGGAGGCGGCAATTTCGTTGGGAAGCCACCCGGTCAAGACGTTCTTCACCATCGTTTTGCCGAACGTCCGCTCCGGCGTGATCGCGGCGTTCATTCTAGCTTTCATCACGTCGATCAATGACGTGTCGGTTTCCCTGTTCCTGACAGGCCCCGGCATCTCAACACTTCCCATTCAAATTCTGGCCCATGTGGAGCAATTTTTCGACCCGACCATCGCGTCGGTGTCGGTGTTACTTATGGGGCTGACCATCACGGTCATGATCATCGTCGAGCGGACGCTCGGCCTGACCATCGTGGCAAAATGACAAGGTTTTCTGCCCCATGACGCTGCCCCTTTTCATCGACAATATCACTGCGCACTACGGCAAGGTTAAGGTACTTGAAGACCTGTCGATCCATGTAGGTGACGGCGAGTTGGTGTCCCTGCTGGGCGCGTCCGGTTGCGGCAAGACCACGACGTTGCGCTTGGTCGCGGGCTTCCTGCAACCCACGTCCGGTACGATCCGGCTGGGGAATAAAGACCTGACACGGCTGCCAGCGCATGGCCGTGACATCGGGCTGGTGTTCCAGAACTACGCGCTGTTCCCGCATTTGACTGTGCAGCAGAACGTCGCCTTTGGCCTCAAACAACGCAAACTGGCAACGGCGGAGCGTGACAAGCGCGCGATGGAGATGTTGGATCTTGTGGGCTTGGCTAATCTGGCGGAACGCTTACCAGCAGAGTTATCGGGCGGCCAGAAACAGCGCGTGGCGCTTGCCCGCGCCTTGGTGATCAAGCCGCCACTGTTGATGTTTGATGAGCCGTTGTCCAACCTTGACGCTAAGCTGCGCGTCGACATGAGGGTGGAGATCCGCGAATTGCAGCGCGCCAACGGGACGACTGCGCTTTACGTGACCCATGATCAGGAAGAGGCGTTTTCCATCTCGGACCGTGTGGCGATTATGAACGACGGGCGGATCATGCAGCTTGATACGCCCGAGACGTTATACCAACGCCCCGCCAACAGCTTCGTCGCGCGCTTCGTGGGGTTTGAAAACCTGATCGACCTGAAGGTCACGGAGCGGCAAGGTGCCACCGTCCGCGCCGTGGCCAAAGACGGATCTACCCTGTCGCTGTCCCAAGACCGCTTGGGCGAAATCCCCGATGAGTTCATCCTCGCCACTCGGCCCGACGGGCTGGTAGTTTCCGATCATCCTGAGGCCGATGGCCTGCCTGCAACGCTGGGACTGCGCACCTATCTGGGGCGCGCCTATCAATATAAGTGCGAAACCGGGGCCGGGCATCTGGTCGGCAACGGATCGCTCGCCACCCCGTTTGAGCCTAGCGCGCGCGTGAGGCTGACGCCCAACCCGGATCAATGCGCAATCCTGCGGCCCGAATGAAAACGCTCCTCACCAACGCTTGGCTCATCACTGTCGACGCCGTGATGACGGAGTATCGGAACGGCTGGCTTCTTATTGAGAACGGCATGATCATCGGACTTGGCGACAGCCCCGTGCCGGACGTGCCGGAGGCCGAGGTCCGAGACATGTGCGGCGATATCGTGATGCCCGGCATGATCAACACCCACTGCCACATGGCCATGTCGCTGTTCCGGGGCTTGGGCGAGGACGTGGATGACCGCCTGTTCCGCTATATGCTGCCGTTGGAGCGCAAGTTTGTGTCGCCGGAAATGGTCCGCGCAGGCTCTACGTTGTCGGCGCTGGAAATGATCATGGGTGGCGTCACCACTGTCGCGGATATGTATTACCACGAGAGGGAGGTGGCCGATGTCATAGTACGCTCTGGCATGCGCGGCGTCGTTGGCCAGACGCTGGCGGACTTCAACCCGCCGGATCATCGCGATTTCGACGAAGGGTTTGCGATGTGTGATGCGCTAGTAGATCACTGCGCTGGACACGCCCGTGTCACTGCCTCAATCGCGCCCCATGCGCCCTACTCAACCGGGATCAAGATCATGGAACGTGTGGTGGATTGGCACGAATCGCACCCGCAAACCCGCGTCCAGATTCATCTTGCCGAGACCGAGGATGAGGCAATTTGGGCGTATAAAACCCACGCCATGTCGACCACCGCCGTGTGCGACATGGCCGGACTGTTGAAGTCGGGAACGATTGCTGCCCATTGCCTGCTGATGAACGACGCCGATATTGAAACCCTCGCGCGCACTGGCACCGGTGTGGCGCACAACGCGCGTTCCAACGGCAAGGCCGGGCGCGGTATGGCTCGGGTCGAAGACATGCGGGCCGCCGGAATTCCCGTGGGTATCGCGCCCGACGGACCGATGAGCGGAAATACGCTCGATCTCTTCTCCCAATTCGGCGTAGTCTCAATCTTTGCCAAGGTTCTGGGTCGCTCCCGAAAGTCGCTGCCAACGCGTGACGTGATCCGCATGGCGACGATTGAAGGAGCAAAGGTTCTGGGCCTTGATGCGGAGGTGGGATCGCTGGAGATCGGCAAAACCGCGGATTTGATCCGCGTTGACCTCTCCGCACCGCGCCTCCAGCCAATCTACGACCCCTATTCCCTCCTGGTCTTCGCAGCCATGCCCACAGATGTGCAAGATGTCATGGTGGACGGCACATGGCTGATGCGGGACCGCGCGGTGGAAACCCTGGAACGGGCCCGCGTGCTGGCCGACGCCAACCAAGTGGCGGAACAATTTCGCGCTGAAATCGCTGAGATTGACGCGGCTCTAGTCCAGGAAGGTTGACCAAATGAGCACCTCGCAACAGCTGCAAGCTGCCCTCGACCACGTCGACGCCCATATGGACGACAGCCTTGGACGGTTGTTTGAGTTCATACGGATCCCCTCCGTCTCAACAGCGCCTGCGCACAAGGAAGATTGCCGCAAGGCGGCTCAGTGGCTAGCCGATCAGCTAGGCGATTTGGGTTTTGACGCGTCCCTGCGCGACACCGAAGGTCATCCGATGGTGGTAGCTCACCAGACCGAAACGTCCGGCCCGCACATCCTCTTCTACGGCCACTACGATGTGCAGCCCGTCGACCCGCTCGCGCTGTGGGACACGGACCCTTTTGAACCGACGCTTAAGCCCGCCTCAGACGGCGACACACATATCGTGGGGCGCGGTGCCTCTGACGATAAAGGCCAGCTTTTAACTTTTATCGAGGCCTGTCGCGCGTGGAACTCTGTCACTGGCAGCCTACCAATCAAAGTCTCCATGTTGTTCGAGGGCGAGGAGGAATCTGGCTCAAAAAGCCTTAGCCCGTTTCTTGAGGCCACGAAAGAGGAGCTTCGCGCCGACGTCATGGTGGTCTGCGACACCGACATGTGGGACCGCGACACGCCCGCTATCACCACTATGCTGCGCGGCTTAGTGGCCGAGGAATTCACCATCACCTGCGCCGACCGGGATCTGCATTCCGGCATGTTCGGCAACGCCGCGCGCAACGCGCTGCAGGTCGCTACCGATGCACTGTCCAGCCTTCGCACGCAGGACGGAGGCGTGGCCATTGCTGGGTTTTATGACGGTGTCGAAGATCTCGCTCCTGAAACCAAGGCCCAATGGCAACGCCTTCCGTTCGACCAGGAGGGCTTCCTGTCCGACGTCGGGCTGCGCATTCCGGCGGGCGAGGAGGCCTACTCGATCATGGAGCAGGTCTGGGCCCGTCCAAGTTGTGAAATCCATGGGCTGATCGGCGGCTATACCGAGGACGGGTTCAAGACCGTGATCCCCGCCAAGGCCCACGCCAAAGTCTCCTTCCGTCTGGTGGCTGGACAGGATCCGGCGCGTATCCGGGATGCCTTCCGCGATCATGTCCGGTCTCATGTGCCCGACGATTGCAACGTCACGTTCACCTCCCACGGGGCCAGCCCCGCGCTGTCTTTGCCGCTCACTAGCCCCTATTTGGGCGCGACCCGCGACGCGCTGAGCCAGGAGTGGGGGACAGAGGCTGCGTTGGCGGGAACTGGAGGGTCCATCCCGATAGTCGGCGAATTCAAACGCCAGTTGGGGATGGATACGCTGCTGGTAGGCTTCGCCCGCTTCGATAACCGGATCCACAGCCCGAACGAGAAATACGATCTGTCGAGCTTCAAAGGTGGCATCCGTTCTTTCGTTCGGGTGCTTGCGGCATTGGCTGAGATTGACAACGCATGAAGGCACTGAACGTCCTGATCGACACGGATCCCGGTCTCGACGACGCCGTGGGCATACTTTATGCGTTGGCTGTTGTTCGTCTCAACGTCGAGGCCATCACCTCCGTCGCAGGCAATATCGGGATCACCACCACGACCCGCAATGTCGGCAGCCTGCTGGCGGCGATGGGGCGCAGTGATATTCCTTATGCCGCCGGCGCTTTGGGCCCTTTGGACGGCCCTGCGATCCATGAAGAGGGTATCCACGGTGCGGACGGGCTTGGTGGAATTATCCTGCCCGCGCCGATAACCGCGCCTGAGGGCCAACCTGCAACCACGTTTTTAATCGCTCACCTACTTGCCGCGCCGCCTGGAACCCTGACGGTTCTCGCGCTTGGCCCCCTGACTAATCTTGCGCATTTGGCGATGGCCGCGCCTGACGCCTATACCCGCATTGGGCGCATCATTGCCATGGGCGGCACTATCGACGAGCCGGGTAATGCCGGCCCGCACGCGGAGTTCAATATGGCCGCCGATCCGCTGGCCGCGCACGAGGTTTTTGCCTCAAAGGTTCCGGTGACGCTCATCCCGCTGGACGTCACCCGCAAGCTACGCGCAACGTCCGAGGATCTGGATCGCCTCGCGGCCATGGATACAGAAGCTGCGACTTTGGCGGCATCACTGATCGGCGCCTATTTCGCCCAAAACGCAGACCGTGCGTCGCGGCCCCTACATGATCCCTGCGTGATGCTGATGGCGCTGGAGCCACAATTGTTCGGGGTTCAGTCCATTCAACTTGACGTCGATAGTGAGACCCATCGCGGACGACTGGTTTCGTCACCTGACGGAGCAATAATTGACGTTGCGATGAGCATCGACGCACCGGGAGCGCTCGATATGCTTTGGCGCGGACTTGGCGAAAGCTAACAGGCTAGGTCCATTTCCACCAATCGCGTCCAGAACGCGATGCCTGGCACGATGGCGTCGTCGCTGAAGTCGTAACCCGTGTTATGGTGCAACGCCCCGTCGACCGCCGGACCGTTACCCAACCAGACGTAACAGCCAGGTACATCTAGCGAGAAGAACGCGAAGTCATCGCCCGCTGTCGAGGGTGGGAAGGTGGTGCGTATGCGCTTGTCCCCAAGCGCTGACTGTGCGGCGGCAAGGGCGCGGGCGGTGGCATCGGCCTCATTGATCACTGGTGGAATGCGGCGAATAAAATTGTAGTCGGCCTTAACACCAAAAGCCTGCGCGATGCCGCAGGCAATCGCTCCGATTTCCTTCTCAAGCTGATCGCGGACTGTCGACGAATAGGCCCGCGCCGTACCTGCGATCCTCGCGGTATTGGGAATGACGTTGAGCGCCTCGAAGTTCCCGCCCTCAATGGCACAGGCGCTTACGACGGCAGGCTCCAGCGGATCGACTACGCGCGCGACAATTGTATGGATTGACGATAGAAACTGACCGGCAGCGCTGATCGGATCGCGGCCCAGATGCGGCTTCGCGCCGTGGGTGCCCACGCCCGTAAACGTAACAGCCCAACTGTCGGACGAGGCCAATTGAGGGCCGCTGACGACGGCCATCTCATCGGGATCAAGACCGGGCATATTGTGCAGGCCATAGACGCGGTCGGCGGGGAATTTGTCGAAGAACCCATCGTCGATCATAGCTTTGGCCCCGCCGCGTCCCTCCTCGGCGGGCTGGAAGATAAAATGCACTGTGCCGGAAAAATTCTGCGTGCTCGCCAAATGTCGTGCCGCGCCAAGCAGCATCGTGGTGTGCCCGTCATGGCCGCAAGCGTGCATCTTGTTTGCTCGCGTCGACTTGTAGGGCCGATCCACCGTCTCAGGCATCGCAAGCGCATCCATATCGGCGCGCAGTGCTATGCGGCCCGGTCCGTTGCCGACTTTCAGCGTGCCTACAACGCCAGTTTTGCCAAGTCCCCGATGCACCGCGATGCCCGCCTCCAACAGCTTTTGCGCGACAATTTCCGACGTGCGCTCCTCCTCGAACCCCAACTCTGGGTGGGCGTGAAGGTCGTGGCGCAGGGCGACCAGCATTTTTAGTTCGTCTGCGTCAATCTCGAAGGGCTCAGACATGGCTTACCTTTCCTAGGTCATGTATCGAATAAATGTGAACCATTGCCACGTGCGGGACAAGTGCCGTGCGAACCTGGAAAGGCCCGTCCGATGAGTTTGAAACCGCACGAGTTCTGGCAAGCGTTGGACGCCCCCGGCACCCATGAAACCGGCCCCGGCGCGCTGTATCACGACGCCTTCCCCGCGACGCTGCCTGACGGGCAACAGCTGCTCCTGCCGATCAGGGATCTGCCCGGAGGGGGCGCTGTGGCTTCCCTTATTGTAAACCAGGCCGCCTTCGCAGTCGAAGATGCGCTTGCCGACATCATGGTCGCGCAGTGGTGTGAGATGGAACTGGATGTTGTCATTGGGGTGCCAACCCTTGGCCTGCCCCTGGCCAATGCTGTTGCGCGGCGGCTGGGGCATCAGCGCATGGTCCCGCTCGGGACGTCGCGCAAGTTCTGGTACACCGATGCTCTATCCGAACCGATAAATTCGGTCACCTCCCCGGACAAGGGCAAGGTCATTTACCTTGATCCGCGCATGGTGACTCTGCTCACCGGACGCCGTGTACTTTTGGTCGATGATGTCGTCAGCTCTGGTGCCTCAATAGCAGCCGTGCTGCGCCTGATGGGTAAAGCGGACATTGCGCCGGTAGGAATTGCTGTGGCGATGGAGCAGGGTGTACGCTGGCGAGACGCCCTGCCGCATCCAGATCTGGTGCGCGGCGCGGTCAGATCACCGATCCTTCAGAAGGTGGGCGCAGGGTATGCGCTGGCAACGGTACCTTGAGGTGCCCTTTTTCTGCTTGGTCGTTTGGTATAGCTGGAGCTGTCCGCCACAGAAGACCTCGGCGCACAGCGCAACGAAGGTCCGCTCCTCGCCCTGATGAACTACCCTTACTCTTTTTTCGAAGGCCGCACCTTCGGCATTGCCGCCGTCACCTCGACCTCCCGCAACATCCCGCCTGCCACCAACCCATCCCGCACCCAATCCAGCGCCTGCCACCAATCCTCATAGCCGCGCCGTGCAGATGCGATCTGCTCAGGATGGGGCCGCCACGTAAGGGGGCAGGCCAAGACCTCGACCGTCCGCCACTTCCCACGGGTCATCACCCGTTCGGTTCCCACCACAATAGTCGTCGCCCGCTCACCATGCTGGTTACGCTTTGTCTCTACCGGCCCGCAGCGTGGCACAACGCCGGGCATCCAGTCCGGGGTCAGCCCAGCGCGGGCCAGCTCGGCCACGTGGATCGCCATACGGATGCCACCGAGGCTGTCGGGCATTCCCGCTACCGTTGCTGCGATCACCTCGGCATCGACATGGGTGTAGCTGCCCATCTTGTACCGCCCACCGTCCACTTTGCAGCCAAGCGTTGCGCGCTGCATAAGGACGTATTCTAGGCTAAAGCCAAAGCTTTCCTCCGAGGTATCCTTGGGCTCCGGCAGTTCCAGCTGCGCCTTCTCCACCCGGAAGGCCCATTCCAGCGCCGCCTGCACGCCCAGCGCGCGGTTCATTCTTGTACTACCGATGCGGCCTATTCTGCCTTGTATGCTCATGGCTGCAATCCTTCAAAGAGGTTCATCTGCGCTGGGCTCTCCGGCCCCTCGCTCGGCCGCCAGATCCACGGGCCCGAGGCCATGGGCAGCGCTGAGAGTGCGCCACGCATGCGCTGCTGCCAGAGGATGAACTCCGTTGCCGAGCAATCGCAGAGCGCGTGCCCGATAGGCCATCCCATCAGCCATCCGACGAAGAGCGGGTTGAGCCGCCGCCGTGCCCGGGCTTTGAGGATCCGCCGCGAGACGACCTGCCCATGCGAGGCAATCATTGAAGCCCAGAGCGGGCGCGAGATCGGGGCGTGCCGCGAGGGCCGCCGCCCATGTGACGTGATCACCGGGTCCGGGCGGGTGAAGCCCTGTTCCGCCCGATAATGCAGGATGTCCATCCGGCTCTTGCCATCCGCCCGCGTCACACTGGCCGGGCTGCTGCCCTTCCAGTTCTGCGCGGCCGGTGTTGGCCACTGGATCGCCTGTGCGCTGAGCTTCGGCTCGCCCCTGCTGTTGATCTTGCCACGCAGCCGGTCGACTTGATCGTCCGCCACTGGCGTTTGCCACTGCGCCGCCTGTGCAGGCAGGGGTGGTGCTCCGCCCGAGCCATAACTCTGACCTGGACCACCCTTCGCGCCATCTGTCGCTTTCGGCGTCGACCAATTCGTGATGCCCAGCGCCAGCGCTTCCGCTTTGCGGGTAAAATTGCTGTTGCCCGCCGGGTTGTAACTTGCCGTGCCCGGATGCAGGCTCGTGGGTGTGGGCCAGGATGAAGATCCGTAACCGCTGGTGCGGCGCGCCAACTTCAGCCGCGCTGAACAGGCCTGCCGCAGGCGTGTAGCCCATGTCCCAAAGCTCTCGCAGCACGGTCTCAAGGCCGAGGCTGACGTGCCCGGAGACGTTTTCGAGAAAGGCCCACTCGGGGGAGCATTCCTGGATGACGCGGGCGACTTCTGGCCAGAGGTGACGGGGATCGTTTGCGCCGCCGCGTTTACCAGCAGCGCTGAACGGCTGGCACGGATATCCGGCCAGTACTGTGTCGAAGGCACCGCGGAAGGGCCGAGCGTCGAAACTGCGCAGATCATCCCAGATTGGCGCGGGCGCAAAATACCCTGCGCGCTGGGCGGCGATGAGGACAGCTCGGGGCCAGTCCTCCCATTCGACAAAGGCGCGGGTGTGATAACCGGGCTCGGCGAGCATGAGGCCCAGATCAAGGCCACCGCCGCCTGCACAGAGGGATAATCCATGCCGGGGACGTGACACCATGCCATTCACCGCCCCTTTCGCAGCAGAGTTTGCTTGCGAATGACCAGACCGCCCAGCAGCATCACGTCGCCTATTGCGGCTCTCCCAGCAGGATTGCTTTGACCGGGTGTTTGCGCCGGGATCAGCGGGCAGGGCGATTGTTTAACTTCCGGGGAATTCGCAATCGATTGCACACCAGAGGTCGCGGGTAGCTTTTCCAGCATCCGCGCAGGACCGTAGCCCCAAATATTCAAATGATCTTGATTGTGGGGCGCGCGGCCTTCGATCTGAGTCATCTCGACCAGCATCAAAGCGTAAACTCAGGTTCGAGGGCACCGATGGACTTCAATCGATCTACGATTGGCTTCAGATCAGCGGCGACCTTGTCCATGTCCAGCGAGGAGAGTGATCTTAAAAGTTCGGCTGAATCCCATGGGGAAAACAGCAAGCTTTTAATTTCATCCGTCGGCATCATCTCGATTGGCAAGGGCAAACTCCAAAGAATGATCGCCGATGCCGGTGAAGCAATGGGCTGTGATGTGAGGCAAGGAGTGGCCTGTCGGGAAAGTTTAGATCTGGTGGCCACCCGGAAGTCCGATGGTGGCAATCCACCTTGGAAACCCAGACAAGCTGATATCGTTTGAGACCCAGCGGCCTAAAGCCCGCCGCATGCGTTGACGGCCACTGGAGAAAGAAAGCTTTGTTTTTGGGCTGAGGGGGAAGGAGGCCACGATGATCACCTGTCGTTTGTGTACCGTGAAATTAGACCAAAACGGGGAGTTCTGTCGCGCCCAATGTTCGACGTTCAGCGCCGTCATAACACCGTGTTCACATCGCTTTCGCGCGGTTTCGCAACGGCTTCATCCGTGGCCTTTTGTCCCGCGAGAAAACGAATCACTTATTTCACGTTTATGTTCAGTTGGTTGACTGTGTTTTGGACTGCCGCCACACAACGGCTTCAAGCTTTCTGCGGAACTCAGCCAGCTTGGAGGCGGATTCTGCCGTCAGCGTACGACGCGGTAGCTAGGGTAAGTTCCGCACGCAGCCAGACATGCCCGCATCCCCTGGGGCAACGAAGCAAAGCCAATCGGCGCAGCCCCCCATCCCTGGGATTTCGCCGGGCTCGGGATCACACGCAGAGGCGTCTCGCGGATGGCTTTGGCGTGCTTGGCGTCCTGCACACACCCCGGCCGTTACTGACCCGTAGCCCTTCGGCCATTATCCCGGTGGATTTGGCTGGCGGCGCAGCGTTCGCGCTGTTTCCACCATGCGGTCTTTGGTCGTTCGCACTGTGAATTCCATTTGTTGCATTTTCAGTAAACGCCCAGCTCACGTAGCCGTTCACGCGTAACGAGGTTTAACCCAATGAGTGCGTCGCGTTTGACATTGTTGACCGCACTCGACGGCACGGGCTGCCCAGAGTTGATCCAATCTGCCAGCTGCCTGAGAGCCGCTTCGGGATCGGGTTGAACAACTGCAGGAGCCGTCTTGCCATTCTCAGCAATTCTCGCCGTCTCCGCTTGGCGCAGGCGTTTGGTTTTTGCGCTCCGCAGAGCATCGCGAAAGTACGCCCAACTCGTGATGCGCTGCTCCACCGGCCTTGGCACCTCGGTCCTTGCAACCAGCAAAGGGATCACGTCGGCATCGAGGTCGTAGCCTTCGCGTTTCCAGATCGCCAAGAGCTCGTGATTGGATGCCAGCGCCGCAGCATCGACTGCATGCGAATTGACTGCCTCCAGGCATCGGTCAAGCCAGGGCTCGCGGGCGCCGCGCGCGCCAGTAGTAGTTATTGAGGGTTCTAGTGACGGTTCAAGGGCGGCACCACGTGCCGGGGGGTCCGGCACCACGTGCCGGGGGGGTCCGGCACCACGTGCCGGGGGGTCCGGCACCACATGCCGGGGGGGACCCGGCACCACGTGCCGGTTGAGACCCGGCACCACGTGCCGGTTGATAGTCGTGGGCGTGTCGTTAGACACAACATCTAGTAGGGCCAAGATCGGATGTTCGTCCGCTAATAAAGGAATTTTTCGCTCCAAAAACCCGACGAGAAGCACCGCGTCCGATCTCCGCGAGCCATTTTTTCGGCGCCTTTGAATGCGCTGTATCCAGCCATCAGCCTCAAGTGATTTGAGGCACTCACGCAGCTTTCTGACCGAGCATGGGCAAGCCGCGATTATCGTCGTTTGTGATGGCCAGCAGACGCCATATTCGTCGGCGTAATTTCCTAAAGTGACCAGGATGAACTTCTTGATCGGATCCGGGATGTTTGTTTGGTACGCCCAAGTTATCGCTTGCACACTCATGGCAAGCACAAAAAAAACGTGAATGATCCGCCGTGTTTGACGACATCAAACGGGCCAATTGGAAGATCTTTAAATTTCAGGCAGTCGACAGCCGATTCAGCTTTGCCAGCAGAAAATCCATGGTGCGCTACACAATGATGATCGCTGATTTCAAATTGCAAACCGCAGTGACAATCCGAAAAGTCGAACGGCAGCCTTAATTTTTCGGGTGGAAGAAATCTGCCCAGATGAACCAAAATGGTCATTCCAGCTGATGTTTTGTGGTCAATCATCGTGTTCGCCTCTCTTTTTGGGACGAAGTGGCGTTGGCGTAAGTGGGCGAGAGGCTTTGAGGCGTGGAGATCCGCGGAAATTCATGGAAATTTTTTGCCGTGCCACTCAATCAGTTTAAAAAAATCGGAATGGGCCAAATAGTTGCGGGGGGCCGCGCACAAGGCCATTTCTGTGTCTGGTCCAGTAAGTTGACGGTAAGCAGCAAGAAGCCTGCTGTTGCGCGCGCTGGGCGGAGCGGGCAGGCAGCACGGCGTTCATGTCTTTGGATTCGACCCCTTGCGCGACAGCCGACCGCACTACCCCAAGACTTCGCGCGGCCTCGTCATGTGCTATACCGGCATCCATATCTGCGCAGAGCACATCCGTCG
>Ga0307939_1000484_pt1 | contig 23173 bp, 10 predicted proteins | sample OrgLakmetagen122_FD_201844 | JGI IMG/M metagenome (GOLD analysis project Ga0307939, IMG submission 201844) | Saline water microbial communities from Organic Lake, Antarctica - #122 | ecosystem: Environmental > Aquatic > Non-marine Saline and Alkaline > Saline | place: Antarctica: Organic Lake... | reverse complement strand
CATCCGCAAGGAAACTGGCTGAAGAAGACGCGACGACCGCATTCGATTTAACCAGGCCACCACACCTCAGGATGAGCCTGCTACACCTCGGGAAAGAGCGGCACATCATCCTCCTCACCATGCATCATATCATCGGAGATGGTTGGTCAATGAACGTGCTCTACGACGAAATCATCGCGCTGTATCATGCTCACCTTGAGCAAAGCCCAAGCCCACTGAAGCCATTGCGCATTCAGTATAAAGACTTCGCTCACTGGCAGAAAGCGATTCAGTTTAATACATCTGAAACTTTCTGGTTGGAACAGATCACTGACATGCCGGATGGACTGAGGCTACCCTATGATCTGACCCCGCCCCGGGAACGCGGCTTCCGCGGGAGCTCCTGCTCCATCGACTTCAAGCAGGAAACCACCACAGCATTGGAGAATCTGGCAACAGCCAAAAAAACAACCCTTTCGACAGTCGTCCTGAGCCTCTTCAAACTCTTCCTCTTCCAGCTCACACGTCAGAAAGATTTCTCGGTCGGTGTCAGCATTGCCAACCGCAGCCACCCCGACTTGGAGAACCTCATTGGTTTCTTTGTCAACGTGCTACCAGTGCGCACTCAATTGACGGGAGATGAAGACTTTGACCAATTGCTCGATCAGGTCATCTCGACAACGGAAAATACCTACGAGCATCAGGATTACCCGCTTGATTTACTTGTTCAAAAACACAATCCGGACCGCGAATCCAATCGTCAGGCGCTCTTCAATATTGTTTACGGTTTCCAGAATTTCGGTGACTTGAACATTCCCATTGAGCAAACTGACACGTCCTCAAGCGATACAAAAACACATCTTCAGAGCGGAATCCCTTTTGATCTCGCATTCGAGACATCCAAATTCGATCTCACCCTATTCGCCTTTGTACAAAACAACTCTTTGCGCTTGGTTCTTGAATACGACACGGAGTTATTCAAAAAATCTTCGGTGGAAGGGTATCTTTCAACAATCAAACGCTTTGCTGAGCTCGTCGCTAAGTAGGTAAATACGTCGATCTCATACAACCATTACAATGAAGCTCTCTGACTTTAATCTGGCAGAAGAAAATGCCGAAGACGACCTTCACTCCCTGCTGGAGCGTTTTAACGACACCAGTCGGGACTACCCTCGCAACCAAACAGTTCATCGTATTTTCAGTGAACAAGCGCAGGCGACCCCTGAATCGATTGCTGTGGACGCCCCTGATGGCACTTTGACATATCGTCAACTCGATGAGCAGTCCAATCAGCTTGCTCGCTTCTTACTGGAGCAGAATCTCGCTCCGGAGGAATTCGTGGGAGTTATACTCGATCGTTCCTGCCTGATGATCGTCACTTTATTGGGTATTTTGAAAGCCGGCGGTGCTTACCTGCCGATCAATGATGATTACCCGATCGCGCGTATCATATTCATGCTTCAGGACACCGATACCCGCGTCTTGATCTCCAGTAAGCGGTATATCCGCTTGGCAAATAAGTTGCAATGGGACTGCCCGAAACTGAAGACGCTCTTCTGTCCGGATAGTAACGATATCTACGGTGAATTCGAAGAAGTGCCGGCCATGATGAAAGAGTCGACCTGGAACTATCTCCGGCGCGACACGTTCGACGATATCTCGGGTGGTGGTTGGCGGAGCAGCTTCACCGGCGAATGGCTTAGCCGGGAGGTCATGGATGAGTATGGTGACAATGCACGCAGAAAGCTGGAGCCATTCTGCAATGCTAACACGCGGATACTCGAAATCGGGTGCGCCTCAGGCATCAGCATGTTTCGTATTGCACCCAAAGTGGCGTATTACTGCGGAACGGAATTGGGACAGGATATCCTTCGCTGGAGCGAATCCGAAGCCAAGCGGCGCAACCTAAACAACATCAAGCTCGAGTACCTCGCAGGACACCAAATCGACAGGCTTACGGAGGGCGACTTCAATATCGTAATCATCAACAGTGTAGTCCAATGCTTCAGCGGCCATAATTACCTGCGGGATGTGCTGAGAAAAGCCATTGATAAGATGAGTGACCAAGGGATCTTCTTCCTCGGGAATTTATGGGATCAAGACCTCAAAACCACCTTCGAAAAGGACTTGGAGAAGTTTGCCCGTGAAAACACCGGGAATGTCTACTGTACGAAACTCGATCGTAATGGAGAACTTTTCATCGCTCGCGCCTTCCTCGAAGATCTGCGCCACGATTTCCCGGAGATTCAAGACATCGAATATTCAAAGATGCTTGGCGAGCACACAAGCGAACTGTCCACCTACGGCTTCGACGCAATCATTCACATCGATAAGTCATCATCAAAACAGCCACCTACTCCGCGACAAAAACAACAATGCGACGCCCGGCAACTTGGAGAAAATTTTCAACCTCTGCAAAGCGACCAAATCAGTGGTGATAACCTTGCGTATCTTCTTTATACGTCAGGTACTACGGGAAATCCCAAGGGTGTCACTGTCGAACACCACTCAATTCTCCGGCTCGTCCTCGATACCAACTTCATTAAACTCGGCCCTGACAGCGTCATCCTCCAGACGGGGGCGCTAGCTTTTGACGCATCCACATTCGAAATATGGGGCGCTCTCCTCAATGGTGGCCGCATCTGCTTTACCGGGCAGCAGGCACTCTTGGATGCGCGGAAGCTCAAACAGATCATTGCGGGAAAAGGGATTAACACTGTTTTTTTCACAACAGGTCTTCTCAACCTACTGGTAGATGATGACATCAGCATGTTTGAAAATTTGGAGACAGTCCTTTCAGGGGGCGAAGAACATTCACTCCGGCATATGAACGCACTCCGCGAGCAGTTTCCGAACCTTAGGCTGCTGAATGTTTATGGGCCGACGGAAAACACCACATTCACGACCTACTATCCGGTCGAGAACTTACACGACAAGCCTCTGCCGATCGGCTATCCCATCTCAAACAGCACGGTCTACATTTTGGATGACAATCGAAAACCCGTGCCCGTTGGTGTCGCAGGCGAGCTCTTCACGGGCGGCGATGGCCTGGCGCGTGGCTACTGGAACGACAGGGAATTAAGCGAGAAGAAATTCATCAAGCATCCAATCGTAGGTGGCGCACGCCTTTATGCCACGGGAGACCTTGCGCGCTGGCTCCCGGATGGAGCTGTCGAATTTCTCGGCAGGATCGATGATCAGGTAAAGATTCGCGGCTATCGAATCGAACCAGGAGAAACTGAGGCTAAAATACGCGGACATCAGGACATCGAAAAAGCATGTGTAATCGCTCGAAAAATCAATAACGGGGAAAAAGCCCTACTCGCCTATGTTGTGATAAAGGCGAACAGCGAGCTCGATATGGATCAGTTGCGCGATTACCTGAAAACCATTCTGCCGGATTATATGATTCCAGCACACCTTATCCAGTTGAAGGAGCTCCCGTTGAATCAAAATGGCAAAATCGATAAGAAGAAATTGCCAAATCCACAATTGGGTAATTCCAACCATGTGGCTACTCCGCCGGAGACGAATACTCAAAAACGGCTGCTTCCCATCTGGGAGAATGTCCTGGGACATAACAACATCGGCATACACGACAATTTCTTCGACCTCGGCGGGCATAGCTTGAAGGTCACGCAGCTGATGTCGCAGATACACGATACTCTCCAGCTAGACCTCGCTTTAACGGTGGTCTTCAACACCCCGACAATCAGTGCGTTAGCGAGCTACATTGACGATCTCGACGGTATTGACCCCCGCCTGGTTGAAGAAGCCATCGTGCCACTCAGTAAACCATCTGAAAAAAAAGAGCAGAACCTATTTGGCTTTCCTCCGGGTTCGGGCTTCAGCCTGGCATACTCGGGACTGGCAGACTTACTGCCGGACCACGCGGTCTACGGCCTCGCCTATATCGAAAATGATAACCGCATGCAGAGCTATGCGGAGCTCATTAAAAACACACAATCTACAGGTCCTTATATAATCTTTGGATATTCAGGCGGAGGCAAGCTTGCCTTTCAAGTGGCAGCGGAGCTTGAACAGCGCGGTATGGACGTATCTGATATCATCATGATCGATGCGGCCAGATACCTTATACCTGTCGTGTTTTCGGACGAACAAATCGAAGCTGATGCCGCCGATTTTTTGGGGAATATTACCAGTTCCGTATTGAGGAAAAAGGCATTTCAACGCGCCAAGGCATATCGTGATTATCTTTCCAGCTGCGTCGAAACGGCAAAAATCAGAGCCAACATTCACCTGATTAAGTCTGAAGACTCCCTCGAATTCTATCAGGACAAAACCGGACAAACCGTAGCTACAATCTCAGGCTGGAAAGAACTGACCTCCGGCACGTTCACAATCCACGAAGGAAGCGGAATTCACAAAGACATGTTGACCGAACCTTACCTGAAAAAGAACGCCGACCAGCTCCACAAAATATTGGGAGACATAAGGTTGAGAAGGGAAAGCGGCGAGTAGTATGAACCGCATCCCGGCGTAGCCGGACGGTTTCAGGGAGAAATTTTCATTCCGCTTAAAACCAGATTCAAATCGCGCATCAGCTGTTCCTGGCATGACTGAACAAAGAAATGTCCGCCGTCATATTGTCGGGAGTCAAAATCTGCTTTGGTATGCTCACACCATCCCTCGACGGTATCCCAAGGGACTTTTACATCATCCGTTCCTCCAAAGGCATAGATGGGACAAGACAACTTGGATTGCCGAACATGGCCTTGGGTTTCCAATAATTCAAAATCAGAACGCAGCAATGGGATCAGTAGCTCTAACAGTTCCGGCATCTCGAGAACTTCTTCGGGAGTGCCGCCGAACTCACGAATTTTCTGAATGAATTCAGCTTCGGGTAATGTATGAATATCAGGTTCGGTGCTTGGCAGATGAGGTGCTCTTCTGCCCGAAACCATAAGAGCGGCCAAGTGACCGAGAGCCCGCTCCTCAATTTCATGAGCCAGCTCATGGGCTATGACAGCACCCATGCTATGTCCAAATAATGCGAACGGCTTATCTTGTTGGGTAAACACGTCCGTCAGGAGGTCATCAACTAGCAAATTCAAACGCGTGTAAGGCTGGTCACAAATGCGTGTCTCACGACCTGGTAACTGGATTGGACAAACTTCAACCGTATCCGGGAGGTGTCGACCCCATGTCCGATAAAGGTTCGCTCCACCGCCTGCATAGTGAAAACAAAAGAGTCTTAGCACTGCATCGGGGCGTTCAACACTCGGCTTAAACCACTTTTGACGCATCGCCGGAAAGTGAAAGGCCACCGAGGCTATGACAAATATAAAATCGCCGACGATCGCATAAATCTCGTCACTTGGGGTCAGATTTTCTCAGGTCTTTGAGACTTTCGGCAAACCGTTCATCACCACCATTTCCCATGAGCGTCCAATGTTTCGGATAAGTCATGGCAATGATATGGGCCCCCAAAATGAAAACCAGAGTTTGATATTGAGAGAAATCCCGCCAAGTCCAGCGCCAGAAGCCAACCCCCAAGGACTCTATTCTCTCCGCGGCAACCTTTTCAAACGGGTAGGTCAGGCCGACCAATAGCGCTTTTGAAAGAGATTCATGAGCTGTCCATTCCAAAATCTCAGCAGACTCAGGAGGCAGTGTCGCCTCGACCGCCCGCCCAAAATGCTGCTGGAAAATGGATTGCACAGAAGCCAGGCGGTCGGAATTTATGTCTTCAATATCAATCCCAATCGGAAACCCAGTAGGAACGGCCAAAGCAACGCCACAATCATCCGTATGCCCAATCGAAACGAGAGGCACCTCCCAATCGGCCGATCGAACTACGGGTTGTTGGAAAACACCCGCGTGAATGCCGAATTCATTCAAAGCAGCCCCGCCCAACCATTTTGAAACAGCAGCTTTCGCGGCATAACGTCCTGCCACGTATTGGCGCTGCCGTTTGAAAAATTTCAAGCGGCTCCATGCTTCCATTTCTGTTGAGTTCCAAAAATTATCACGAGGCCTCCATTCTTCAATATTACCAGATAGCGCAGTCATCGAAAGAACGCCTTTGATGCGATCCAGCGATGGGTGCTCCCAATGCAAATCGATTAGCGAAGTTTTCATGGCTCTATGTAATTGGTTCTTCGGGGAAGATATACGCCATTTCGAGATTTTCGATTTCTCAAACCTTACCGAATAAGAATAACCTTCTTGGGCTACATGACCACTCTTGGAATTTAAAGTAAAAACAATCTTCTCAACGAACCTAACCTGGTTCAGAAATTAGCCACGTGAACCAAACCCACTATTAGATCTGAAAACATTATCTAAATTGGCCGAATGCACTCCCCTTGACAAGATCAAGCAGGTATTTGGGGTATGTGATCTAGTTTTGGAAAAGAAATTGGGTGTTAGAGATATTGGAATTCCATACAGATCTGCAAATCATTGGGACTCAGAGGGGTTATTTCTCGAGGCGAATCGGCGTGAGGGGCAATGGCATAAATTTAGCCTACTGGATTATCTTTGGATCAAGATGATCAAGGAGCTTCGAGAATGGGGAATCTCTTTCGAATCGATTAAAACGGTAAAAGAAACACTCGGCTCGCTAATGGCGTTATCACTCTCAGATGCTGGGCAATCTGACGATTCGATGAGTTTTTTCCTGAAGAACACCCAGCATGATCAAAGCAACCGCTCGAAGCTGAACATCCTGCTTCTGCTGGCTGCTGAGTGCATCATCAGTAGAGCCACGATCAACATTCTAATCACCAAAAAAGGTGACTGCTTTTTCTATAATAAAAACCAACACAGCTCCTACGGTGAGGATCTTCAAGAGTTTGAGAGTGAATCTCACATCAGGATCTGCCTGAAACAGCTTCTCAGGGAAATGATTCTGGAAAACAAACTGGATCTTGTTTTGCCGGGAATCCCGCTTTTGTCGGCAAATGAGGTGGAACTGGTGAAGCGTATACGCGCCAGAGAGATCACATCTTTGAAAGTAATCTCACCGGAGATGGCGACCAAAGAGCTTTGTTTGCCAGATTTTTCAGAATCAGAAAAACTAGAAGAGATATTTTTGAAATCCATCCTCATCTACAATTACCAATCTATTACTTATGTGTGCAAAGATGGGAACACATTCGAATTCCCTTACCAGTCTTGGGGCGACCAAAATAGGAAGGGTAACACTTCAGTATGATCTCTAAAATAGAAGAGGAAGCTCCTAAGTTGATCGCTAATACTCTTGTTGAATTATTGAGACTAAGAGCCAGTTCGAGCGCCAACAAGTTGGCGTATGCGTTCATAGCATCCACAGGAGAGGAAACTCATTCAATCACCTATGGAAAACTGGAAATCAGTGCGAAAAAAATTGCTCTCAAGCTCAAGCAATCAGGCTTGAAGCCGAATGACCGTGTCCTCCTTCTCTACAATCCCGGGCTACACTTTCTAGAAGCATTCTTCGGATGCCTTTACGCCGGCATGATCGCGGTTCCCAGTTACGCTCCGAAGCGGAATCGGAAGGACAATCGTTTGCTGGGCATCATCGAAGATGCGAAACCGCAGATCGCGCTGACGACAGGAGATATTCTTTTACACAAAGAAAACCATATCCAGCACAACGAAGCGATGGGTCAGATCCCATGGTTGGCGACGGATTTGCTCGATGAAAATCTGGATGTTTCAGCATGGGAAGATCCGGATATAACAGGAGAGCAACTCGCCTTCCTTCAATACACCTCCGGTTCTACATCGGCGCCGAAAGGTGTCATGGTCAGCCACACGAATTTACTAGTTACCTTGGAAGATTTGCGCAGGCACTACGAATTCAACGACAACGATATCATGGTATCATGGATACCTGTATTTCATGACATGGGCTTAATTTTCGGAGCGCTACAGCCGTGTTACAATGGATTCCCTTGTTATCTGATGGCTCCTGCCACTTTCCTACAACAGCCCTACCGCTGGCTTGAGACCATTTCACGCCTGAAAGGAACCGTAACTGCTGCGCCCAATTTCGCATACGAACTTTGTGTGGATAAGATCACTCCGGAGCAAAGAGACTCGCTCGATCTCAGTCACTGGAAAATTGCCTTCAACGGCGCAGAACAGATCCGCATAGAGACACTCGATAATTTTACGGAGGCTTTCGCGTCCTGTGGCTTTGACAAAAAGAAATTTGCGCCTGCCTGGGGAATGGCAGAATCCACATTACAAGGTTCTGCCATTTCGCTGAATGAAGAGCCCCGCGTTTGTGAGCTAGACGGTGACGCGTTTACCCGGAACCAAATCAAGGAAGCTGACTCCACTACTGAAAACATTTATCGCGTGGTCAGCTGCGGGTGGAGCAGGGTGGAAACGAAAATAGCGATCGTTGACCCGGAAAGCTGTGAGCGAGTATCCAGCGATCAAGTGGGTGAAATCTGGCTCCAAGGTGCAATCGTGACCCACGGCTATTGGAACCGGCCCCAACAAACGGAGGAAATTTTCAATGCGCGCATCAGCAAGACAGGCGAGGGGCCCTTCATGCGTACTGGGGACTTGGGGTTCATCAAAGACAACCATCTTTATCTTACAGGTCGTCTCAAGGACGTGATCATCATCCGAGGACTCAATCATTACCCGCATGATATCGAACTGACTGCACAGAACAGTCACCCGGCACTAAAGAACGATGCGGGGGCGGCATTCTCGATTGAACACGAGGGAGAGGAAAAACTCGTTCTCGTCCAAGAACTCGAAAGGACTTGGTTAAAAAGAATCGATGCTGATGAACTCTTTCGAGGTATTCAAAATAGCATCGCCGAAGAACACCAACTTCAGCTACACGCAGTGGTTCTCATTCGTCCGGCAAGCCTTCCTAAAACTTCGAGTGGTAAAATACAACACGGCCTCACCAGGCAGAATTTCCTCGAGCAATCTCTCAGTGAGGTTGTTTCCTGGCAGGCTTCTCAATCAGCCTCTGACGCTGGTGAGATCCCCTCAAGCAAAGGAAATAACCAATCAAACCAATCGTATGACTCCATCGAAAATTGGTTGGTCCAATATATTTCCAAAGAGTTTAAAATTCCGCTTTCGAAGATCAACGTCAAAGACAGCTTCAAGAACTATGGTATGGATTCCGTAACTGGGATCTCACTGGCCGGAGACTTAGAGACTTGGCTTGCTCAAAATTTTTCGCCATCGCTGACTTACGATTACCCTTCGATTGAAAAACTAAGCCACTTTTTGGAACAAAAGGTGAATGGGCAAGCGGCAGTTTCTCCTGAAAGTCCGCAACCGAAAAGCGACTACACAAACGAACCGATCGCCATCATTGGCATGAGCTGCCGATTCCCTTCCGCATCCTCACCTGAAGCCTTTTGGTCGTCCTTGATCAATGGCGAAGACGGCATTTCTCTCGTGCCGAACGATCGCTGGGATCGCGAGGAGTTTTACGACGAAGACCTAGACAGCACTCAGTGCATGAATACCAAATGGGGAGGCTTCATTGAGAATATCGATTGCTTCGACCACACTTTTTTTAAGCTCTCTTACCGCGAGGCCTGTGCAATGGATCCCCAGCAGAGACTCCTGATGGAAGTCAGTTGGGAAGCATTGGAGCGTGCGGGGATCGCGCCTGACTCATTGGCTGGCAGTCAAACGGGAGTATTTGTAGGGATTAGTACCAACGATTATTTCAAGATGCTGCGCACACCGCCAAGCCGTGCTGGAACAGGAGTTACAAATAGCATTGCCGCCAACCGGATTTCATATTCGCTCGACCTTAATGGGCCGAGTATGTCCATCGATACCGCATGTTCTTCATCGCTTCACGCCGTCCATCTAGCAATACAGAGCCTGCGCTCGAACGAATCCAACCTTGCTATCGTCGGAGGTGTGAACGCTATCCTGACGCCAGATTTTGGTATCTCATTCTCTCAAGCCGGTATGATGGCACCGGATGGCCGCTGTAAAACCTTTGATTCTCGGGCCAATGGGTATGTCCGGGGAGAAGGTTGTGGAATCGTCATTCTCAAGCGTCTTTCCGAAGCGCAGGCGGATGGCGATAATGTTTTAGCGGTAATCCGAGGCTCCGCAATCAATCAGGACGGGCGTAGTAACGGCTTAACCGCGCCGAACGGAGTTGCCCAACAGAGGGTCATTAGACAGGCGTTGAAAAATTCAGGAGTTTTGCCGAATCAAGTAGATCATCTGGAGGCCCACGGAACTGGGACTCCTCTCGGGGATGTGATCGAAGTTCAATCCGCAGCAGCAGTTATTGGTGAAGACCGAAGCCCAAACAAACCCTGCGCCATCGGCTCGGTGAAAACCAACATCGGCCATCTTGAAGCGGCTGCCGGTATTGCCGGGCTGATTAAATCGGCACTCATTTTACAAAACGGAGAAATTCCGCCACATGTGCATTTGGAAAAGCTCAATCCGGATATTGAAGCTGAAAATACGCCTTTTAAGATTTCAACACAGAGCAATCCCCTGAAGCACAAGCCGAAGATAGCGGGTGTCAGTTCATTCGGATTTGGCGGTTCCAATGCTCACGTCATTCTTGAGGCAAGTTCTCCCGCCGAGCCCAATTCAGCTTCAAAGCCTGAGCGGCAGATCATTACACTATCTGCCAGAAATAGCGGAGCACTCAAAACGCTGGCGAAAAGCTATTTTGATCATCTGACCCGTAACCAAAATATTGCGCTACAAGACTTCGCCTTCACTTTGAACACCGGACGTAGTCACCACGAATTCCGAATGAGCCTGGTAGCAGACAGTCGCGAAGACCTCCTGGAAAAACTCGAAAAGATTACAAAAGAGCATGAGACTGAAAAGCGCGCTCAGGTTGAAAAAATAAGACCCGGAAACCCACCTCAAATCGCGTTTCTTTTCACGGGGCAAGGCTCTCAGTATCCCAAGATGGGTTACGATCTTTACCAAACCCAGCCCGCCTTTCGTAAAGCGCTTGATGAGTGTGCTGAAATCCTCAGTGCCCAGTCTTCCATTCAGCTCATACCGCTACTTTATGGCGACAAAGACATCGATGACACTCGATTCGCCCAACCCGCTATCTTCGCTCTTGAATACTCACTGGCTACCTTCTGGCAAAGTATCGGTATTGAGCCAAGCGTGGTCGCAGGCCATAGCGTGGGCCAATATGCTGCCGCGTGTATCGCGGGGGTTATCAGTCTTGAGGACGGCCTGAAACTAGTCACCGAACGCGGCAGGCTCATGGGATCACTTCCTAGAACCGGGCGGATGGTCGCCGTTTTTGAAGAAAGAGATTTTGTCAGTAATTTGCTCTCCGAGCACTCAGGCAGACTTTGCCTCGCTGCAGAAAACGGTCCGACTCATTCGGTCGTTTCCGGAGATAGCGAAACGATTGATAAGCTGATCGAGAAGTTTGACCGGGAGGGTATTAATTTCGCACCACTCAATGTCTCTCACGCATTCCATTCCCATCACATGGAACCGATGCTTGATGAGTTTGAAGAGATCGCGAAGAGGATCGGATATGCGCCTCCTCGAATTCCAATCATCATGGACAGCACCGGCCTCCAAGCGGATAACGAACACTCGTTCAGCGCGGAGTATTGGCGCGACCATATCCGCAACCCGATTCAATTCCGTAAGGCAATGGAAACCCTCTCGGCACTTAATGTCCATGTCTTCCTGGAAACCGGACCTACGGATACACTGACAAAAATGGGCAAACATTGCCTGCCTCCGAAAGTCGCTACGTGGTTGCCATCGCTGCTCAAAGACAAGCCGGCGGGTGAGGCCATCTTGAAGTCCTTGGGCGCTCTTTATAACCTAGGATGGAATCCGAAATGGGATCAGCTTTACTCTGCGAAACAATACCGGCGCGTCATTCTCCCTACTTACCCTTTTCAAAGAAAACGCTGCTGGTTGGATGAAACGGAAATCAACAAGCCCAAGAAGTTCTCTGTTTTATGAAAATCGGCATCGAAAAGATCAACTGCTACACCGGCCGACTTGCGCTCGATATTGCAGAGCTGGCTCAAGCGCGTGGAGCTGATGCAGATTACGTTAAAAACGATCTGATGTGCGAGTCCCGTTCGGTCTATCCTCCCTACGAAGATGCTGTGACAATGGCCGTCAATGCGGCCAAGCCACTCTTGGAAGGCGTGGATCTGAGTGAAATTGAGCTTTTGATCGTCGGGACCGAATCGTCTGTAGATTTCGGCAAGTCTGTTTCCACCTGGGTGCACCGCTTCTGCAAGCTGAACAATAATTGCCGGAACTTTGAAGTCAAACAGGCCTGCTACGGAGGCACCGCGGCTCTGAAAATGGCGGCGTCCTGGATCGCCAGCGAAGCTCGTCCGGGAAAAAAAGCGCTGGTGATCACCTCCGACTTCAGCCGCTCACATTTTAACGATAAAATGGAGTTCATCTGCGGTGGCTGTGCAATGGCAATGATCGTCAGCGCCAATCCGCGAATACTGGAGTTGGACTTGAAGCGCACAGGTTACTGGACAGATGAAATTGCGGACACCTTCCGGCCGACCTCACGTGCCGAAATCGGCAATGATGAGCTCAGCCTTTACTCCTATCTTGATGCTCTTGATGGAGCCTACAGCCATTTCGAAGAAGTGGTGGGAACGCCGGTCAATTACCGTGAGGCTTACAAGAAGCATATTTACCACACACCGTTTCCCGCCATGGGGCTTCAGGCACACAGCAGTCAAATCACTCGGGACGAGTCTTTATCGAAGCAACAAATCCGCGAAGATTTTGAGCAAAAAGTAGAACCCGGCCTCACCTGCTCGAAACGTATTGGCACCGCCTACGGCAGTTCCAACTTCCTTTCCCTGATCAGCCATCTGAACGCACCGGACAATCTTGGACCGGGCGATCTCATTTCTATTTTTGCCTATGGATCTGGATGTCAGGGTGAATTTTATGAGGCTGTAATCGGTCCTGATGCCCGTGAATTGGTCCAAGCGATTGAGATAGAGAATCAACTCGATCAGCGAAAACAGATTAGCGTCGAGGATTACGAATTACTCGAAAGAACCCGTGAATCGTATATCGACCAATCCGATTTCGCACCGGATCTCAATACACCTGCGGGTTTTTATGAAGAGCAGTATGTAGGGCAGAACCTTCTTATTTTGAAACAGGTTGCAAACTTCACGAGAGAATACGCATGGAGTTGAATGCCCCTACAGACAAGCTTCTGGTCACGCACAGTGCTTCCATCACTCGAATCTTCCTGAATGACGGGACAAGAAACAACGTGATCAATGCTCAGTGGGTCGATGAACTTGATGATGCAATCAGCCAAGCCGTCCATGAGAAGAGCTCACGTGTCATTGTCATCGCTGCGGAGGGCCCTCACTTCTGCCAAGGCCTGGATTTAGACGCCCTCTTATCAGGCGATGATGCAGATAGGGTGCGTCTGTTCGAAGGATTCCAGCGGCTATTGACCAACATTCAAGAATGCCCTCTCCCGGTTATTGCCAGCGTTGAAGGAAATGTGTCTGGCGGCGGTCTCGGGTTGATTGCCGCCTGCGATCTAGTCATCGCCAAAAATTCCGCGAGTTTCATGCTCCCCGAAGCGATTGCTGGCATGATACCAGCGATAATCACGCCCTTTTTACTCAGACGCCTCACTCCGGCACGTCTTCAAGCGCTGGCCGTTAGCACCAGAAGTCTCGAGGCCCGGGAAGCACATGCATGGGGTTTGGTTGATGAAGTTACGTCAGAGGATCTGAAGCGAGTGACCGACCGCCAATGCCAGCGCCTCCTGCGCTCCTACCCCGACGCACTCACCTGCATCAAGCAATCCATCCACCAAGCTCAAGAGCTGAATTTTGAGCAACAGAACGCGGCCGCTTTAAGTCACATCGGCAACTGGCTTGAAAAGCCCGAGGTTCTCGACGGTATCCAGAGTTTCGCCGATGGATTTTCACCCGAATGGTTTCAAAAACTAAAGAAAGAATCATGAAGCCTTCGGGACCTATAATTGTTCGCCCTCATGAAAATGGGATCTTTGAACTGAAAATGAACGATCTTGAGAACGGCAATGCGCTCTCTGAAAAATTGACGTCGTTGTTGATTGAACACTTGGATGAGCTCTCGCAACGCAGTGATGTCAAAGTCTTGATGCTCACAGGCCTGCCGACTGTTTTTTGCTCCGGTGCGTCCAAGGAATTGCTCGACGATCTCCTGGATGGGCATACCCATGTGAAGGATCTCGAGCTCCCGTCAAAATTTCTCGAATTCCCTCTCCCTATCATTGTCGCGCTTGAAGGTCACGCGACTGGTGGCGGACTGGCACTTGCGATGTACGGCGACATCACAGTCGCTTCTGAAAAAAGCCGTTATGGTTTCAACTTCATGGACCTCGGCTTCACTCCAGGCATGGGAATGACGACCCTTTTGCCACAGATCGTCGGGCATCATTTTGCCAGTGAAATGCTCTTTACGACGAAGCTTTACCGGGGGCGCGAGTTGAAGCCGCAAAACCTTTTCAACCACGTTGTTAGCCATAACGAAGTCCAATCGGTTGCTTTCGAGCAGGCACAACGTATCGCTGAAAAACCAGTCCACGCACTCCGCCTTTTAAAGCAGGCCATGGCGCGGCCCCGCCTCAGCGCATTACAAACAGGGCTCGACCAGGAGCACCACATGCACGGTTCGTGCTTTAATGACCCGGAAACCTTGGATATTATAAATGAGAATTTCGCGTCTCAAAAAACAGTAAGCTAGAACAACCCCTTAAAGATAAAGTGATGACCAGAGAAGAAGTCCTGCAAGTAATCGTCGATAAAATGCGAATCAATATCGATGATATCGAAGACACCGAAATCGATCCAAAAAACTCAATCGTCCTCTACGGACCGAGTAGCTTGGACATTGTGGAAATTGTTTCCTCCTCGATGCGTGAACTCAAAATCCGTGTGCCTCGCACCAAAATGATCGGATTGGAAAACATCAACGGTCTCGTCGACCTCTTCTGCGAATACCTGGAGATTCCGGTTAGCCAGAACGAGACCAACGCAGTCGAAGGCGAGGTATAATCCACCTAGGTAGGCCACCCTGACGCACATGCTTCCTGCTGAAGATATAGTAACTTCTTTTCGTACCTTGGGCATTAGCCTTTGGGTCGATGTTGATCGGTTGAGGTATCGTTCTTCCACAGGTGAGATTTCTCCTGAAAAGCTGGAATTATTACGTGCCCAGAAGGCTGGGATAATTGAAATACTAAAGAGCGAATCGGCTCCGTATGAAACATACAAGCTCTCGAAGAATCAAGCTGCTCTGGCCTATATCCAAAGTCATAATCCATCGTGTGCTGCGTACAACACCGCATTTGCAGTCAGGATATCCACCCAACTAGACGTCCGAACTTGGGAAAACTGCCTGCAGAAACTATCGGCTAGGCACCCCTTGTTGCGAGGAACAATCCGGACTGAATCAAATCAGTATTCCGGGCGAATTTACCCTTATAAAGAAGTCTCCTTTCAAGAGATCGATGCCTCTGCTTGGGATGAGCAGGCCTTACGGCAAAAAGTCCAAATGATGCAGAAGCTGCCCTTCGACCTGGAAAGGGGGCCGTTGTGGAAAAACTACTTATTTACCCAGTCAGACGAGCAGCATGTCGCACTTTTTGTCATTCATCACACCATCATCGACGGGTGGTCCTTCTGGCAGCTGCTAGACGAGTTTTTTTTACTCTATGAATCAGAGTGCTCTGCACAAGCCACCGCACAACTACCACCGGTTACCCATCAATATTCCGACTACGTGGACTGGCAGGAGAACTGGCTCACTGGCTCCGACGGAAAGGAAGCGGACGCTTACTGGAAAGCCCTCCTAGCCAACGCACCCACGGTCACCGAGCTTCCGAAAGACCTGCCGCGCTCAAAAACGCAAAGCTATTCAGGCGCTAGCCACCCTTTCAAGGTAAGTGCCTTGCTGACTGAAAAACTTCTCAAGCTTGGCAAAGAACAAGGTGTCACTCTCTATTCGACACTGCTCTCCGCGTTTCAAATCCTAATCCACCGCTATAGCCGGCAGGAAGACTTGCTGGTTGGCACTCCAATGGCAGGGCGCATGAATGAAGATTACGATAAGGTAATTGGGTATTTTGTGAACTTGCTCCCGACTCGTGCGAATTTTGAGGAGGATCCAAGCTTTTCAAGCTTCGTCTCAGGAATGCATAAGCAGATCCAGCAGAGTATGCGGCATCAGAGCTATCCATTCCCTCTGCTGGCAAACCAATTTGATCCGAGTAACGATCGACAGCGGCATCCGCTGTTTCAATGCGTGTTCGGCCTTCAAGATGCGCATCAGCTGAAAGAAGCGCTGCACCTTTACAGCCCGATCTCGACGGGAAGATCTGTGAATCTGGGAAATCTTCAGTTGGACCATTTTCCTTTATCGCAACAAGAAGGGCAATTCGACCTCAACTTGGATATGATGATGGTCGACGGAGCGCTCTACGGAGCGTTCAAATATCGCACGGATCTCTTCAAGCCCGAAACTCTCGTCAACCTCGAACGACACTTCATCAATCTACTTCAGGATATTGTTCAAAATCCCCACGAAGAGGTCTCTAAATTAGCGCTCATCACCCAGGACGAAAGAGCTCACATTCTGGAGCTTGGGAAAACAGCCAAAGCCAAAACATATCCAGATCAAGGATGTCTGGTGAGACGCTTTGAGGAAAAGGTAGAACTTACTCCGAATGCCATTTCAGTCAGTTTCGAGGAGTCATCGCTCACCTATAAAGAGCTCAACGCAAGGGCCAACGAGCTGTCCCAGCACCTCATCAGTTCGGGGATACAACAAGATGATCGCGTCGGCCTCTGCTTGCATCGGGCTCCCGACCTTATCGTCACAATCCTGGCGATTCTCAAAGCCGGAGCTACTTATATTCCAGTCGATCACCGCTACCCCAAAGAACGTAAGGAAACGATTCTCCACGACTCCGGCAGCCGACTGTTGATCACACAAAGCGATTTACTCGTTGAGCTGCCCATCATTCAGGAGATGCGCATTCTGTGTCTGGATACGGAGGCCCATCTTTATGACTCACAAAGCACTGCGAACCCGGAGATTACCAATGCCGGTGAACGCATCGCTTACATCATTTATACCTCTGGCTCGACGGGTAAGCCGAAAGGCACCTTGATCAGTCACCACAATGTGACCCGGCTCTTCGATGCCACCGAAGCGCAATTCGGCTTCAATGGGGAAGACGTTTGGACTCTGTTTCACTCGCCCGCCTTCGATTTCTCGGTCTGGGAAATCTGGGGGGCACTCCTCTACGGAGGTCGCTTGGTTATTCTGCCGTTTGAGGTAACGCGGTCACCGAGTTTGTTTCTCCAAACTTTGGAAGACGAAGGCGTCACCATACTTAATCAAACACCTTCCGCGTTCAAACAACTCATTCACACTGAAACATCGATCCATACAGCTCCGCATTTACCAAAGTTGCGTTGCGTCGTTTTCGGAGGGGAAGCGCTTGATGTCCCGAGTTTGTCACCGTGGGTCCAGCGCTACGGTTATGACCAACCGCAGCTGATCAATATGTATGGCATCACCGAGACGACAGTCCATGTGACATATCATCGTATTGACGAAACCGATTTGGCCCATTCATCCAGCCCGATCGGGCGCCCCATTGAAGACCTTCAGATTTACATCGTTGATAAGAACATGGAGCCCGTTCCCGTCGGTGTGTTTGGAGAAATCTGCGTCAGTGGTGATGGCGTATCATCCGGGTATTTGAACCGCCCAAGCTTGAATCAGGAAAAGTTCATCAATCACCCGTTTGACCCGGAGAGTAAATCGAAACTCTACAGGTCGGGTGATCTCGGCAGGTTTTCATCCGATGGAACCATCGACTACTTGGGACGAATTGATCAGCAGGTGAAGATTCGCGGTTTCCGGATCGAACTAGGTGAAATCCAAGCGCAAATCACGCAGCACGCTTCGATCGTAAGCGCTGCAGTTATCATCCGCGAAGATTCACCCGGCGATAAGCTGATCGTTGCCTATTGCGTGAAATATGAAGACTCCACTCTCGGTGTCAGTGAACTCCGGCAGTCACTCCTAAACAAGCTGCCCGATTACATGATACCGGCCGCCTTTGTGTTTATTGATAATCTGCCGCTAACGACCAACGGAAAGTTGGCGACCAGCCAGCTCCCACTCCCCGCAAGACAATCCAAGCAGGCGATCAAGCGCTTGCTGCCGCAGTCCAATACAGAAAAAACGGTAATGGAGGCATGGAAAGAAGTCCTCTCGACTCCCGAGATTTCAACAGAAGATAATTTCTTCGAGCTTGGTGGCAACTCCCTCCTGATGAATCAGGTTTTTCTTCATTTGAAAAACCACTATGGCTCAGCGGTAACGATGACGGATCTTTTCCAATACCCAACGATCCAGACACTCAGCCATCATCTGGAAACGCACACGACCGAAGTCGCTGGAAGCACCATCTCAAGCTCTGGAGATCCAGTTCTTCAAACAGTAGAAAGTTCCACAAAACGAATCCAACAGCGCAACAAGCGGATACAACAAAGAAAGCAAGGTAGGAAGTAAACGCTGCGCTATGAGAACCGAAGAGAAAGATATCCTGGCTGAGTATGGAGACTCGGCAGTCGCTGTGATCGGGATGGAGATTCGTCTCCCCGGCGCCGATTGTGTGGAAGCTTTTTGGAAGAATTTATCGCAGGGCACCGAATCCATCCACCATTTCACTCACGATGAGCTTCGTCGTGCTGGTGTGGATGAGGCACTAATCAATGATCCGAATTACGTTGCGTCCAACGGTGTGATTAAAGGTCTAGAAAATTTTGACGCGCAGTTTTTTGGTTACAGTCCGCGCGAGGCTGAACTGCTCGATCCCCAGCAACGTCTTTTTCTGGAAAGCGCATGGGCAGCTCTTGAGACTGCCGGATACGACACGCAACAATATGCGGGGTCAGTCGGCATTTTTGCAGGTTCCGGCCGGAATTTCTATGCTGTCAACAATCTCTACCCGAACCGTGAACTCGTTAAAGCGGCTGGCGATTATGCCTTGATGCTGGGTAATGATAAAGATTTTTTGGCGACTCGAACCGCCTACAAGCTAAACCTAAAAGGCCCGGCGATAAGCCAGCAAACGGCTTGCTCTACCGGCTTGGTTGCTGTCCACAGTGCCATTCAAAGTTTGCTCAACGGCGAGTGCGATATCGCACTCGCTGGAGCCGTTTCATTAAGGCTTCCTCAGGAAGGAGGCCATCTCTACGAGCCCGGTGGCATCGGTTCACCTGATGGGCATTGCCGCGCTTTCGATAAAGACGCTCAGGGAACGGTCGGCGGCAGCGGCGTTGCTATCGTAGTCTTGAAAAGGCTCGAAGAAGCTCTGGACGAAGGAGATAACATCGATGCCGTGATTCGAGGCTCTGCTATAAATAACGACGGAGCACTTAAAGCAGGCTACACGGCTCCAAGTATCGAAGGCCAGTCGGCCGTCATCCGGGAAGCACTCTCAATCGCCGGGGTTTTACCTGACGATATTACTTACATCGAAGCACACGGCACGGGAACTCCGTTGGGCGATCCGATCGAAATTGCCGCGCTCAACAACATCTTTAAGCAAGATGCGATTCGCCGGAACAAAGTTGCGATAGGGTCGGTCAAAACAAACATCGGCCACCTGGATACGGCATCAGGACTTGCGGGTCTTATTAAGACAGTTCTATCGCTCAAAAATAAACAGCTGGCTCCGAGCCTTCACTACAGAGAAGCCAATCCGAATATCGATTTCGTGAGCGGCCCTTTTTCTGTCAATACCAGCCTGATACCTTGGAATCCCGAGCAGAGAAAACCTCGCATTGCCGGTGTCAGCTCATTCGGAATTGGCGGAACCAATGCGCACGTTGTTATTCAGGAAGCACCTGTTCCCACCCTCCGTGAACCGATTCAGCGGCGCTCTCAACTGCTCGTCCTATCTGCAAAAACTGAGAGTGCTTTAACCGCCGTAAGGCTGCGCTTGAGAACGCACCTCCAGGAAAACCCGGAGCAATCGCTCTGTGATATTGCGAACACGCTTCAGCTGGGAAGACGATCCTTTCAATATCGAAACTCCCTTGTCTGCAAAGACCACGAAGAGGCCATCGAGATCTTAGCGGGGCATGGCGATCAGCAGCCAATTCAATCCGGCCAAATCACGGCTAATAATCCTTCCAAAAACTGCTTCTTCATATTCCCGGGACAAGGCTCCCAGTATCCAGGCATGGGCCACGAGATTTACGTGGCTGAGCCGATCTTCCGCGATGCAATCGACCGAGGTTGCCGTATCTATCAGCAGGTAACAGGTGAAGATCTTTTCGGGATCATGTATCCGGAATCTGCCGACAGCGATTCAGCCATTGAAAGACTGAAGCAGACTGCATACGCGCAGCCCGCGTTATTCATATTCGAATATGCACTGGCTCAACTGTGGAAACATTGGGGTATCGAGCCTCAGGCAATGCTGGGACATAGCCTAGGGGAATACACTGCCGCTTGTTTAGCTGAAGTCATCACCTTCGAAGATGCCATCCGGTTGGTCACGAAGCGCGGAGCCCTCATTCAGGCGCTCCCCGCAGGAGGGATGCTCGCAGTCCACGCTTCTGAGCAGAAAATCCAAACGTTTCTAACCGCCGACCTTTCCCTCGCCGCGGTCAACGCTCCGGAAATTTGCACGGTTTCAGGAACATTCGAGGCCGTCAAAACAGCTGAAGAAAAATTCGACCAAGCGGACATTTCTTATCAACGCCTTGAGACATCGCATGCATTCCACTCTGCGATGCTAAATCCGATTCTCAGCGATTTCACAACCTTCGTGGAATCGATAGAACTAAGCGTTCCCACAAAACCATATGTCAGCAGTTTGACTGGAGATTGGATCACCCCAGAGCAAGCAACCTCTCCCCTTTACTGGACAAAGCAACTTTCACAACCAGTCCGTTTTTCAAAAAGCCTGAAAACATTACTCAACGAAAGTAACCCGTTGTTTATAGAAGTCGGCCCAGCGCGAACACTCTCTGGATTGATCCCTCGGAACTACGATGCGGCCGAGCATTCTGAAAAGCCAATCAGCTTGCACTCGCTCACAAAACCGACGGGTTATGCCAGCCTTCAATATGCTTTAGGGCAATTATGGCTGAACAATGTTCCGATCAACTGGGGCGCGTATTACGCTGCCGATAACCATACCCGTGTGCGTTTACCCAGCTACCCTTTTGAAAGTAAGCGTTTCTGGGTCGATGCGATTTCGCCGAACAAAAGCGACGACACAACCATTTCCCGCTCTACGCAGAAGCAGCCACTTTCGGAATGGTGTTATACCCTCAACTGGCAACGCACATTCCCAAATAAGACAGTCAATACGGAAAAGCTGATCGGCCCGTGTTTACTCTTCGTCGATAAAGGGGCGACTGGGGACTTGCTGCGTGCACAACTGGCGACATCAGCGCATCCCACGATTACCGTTTATCCAGGCGACACATATGAGCAGATGGCCGGGGAAGCTTTCTCGATCAATCCCGCTCAGCCGGAGCACTACAGTCGTTTGCTCAAAAATTTAAGCGCCCGGGAAATCAAACCGGCAACGGTGATTCATCTCTGGAATTATTCAGAGACGGAAGCGCTCGATACGAATGCGGATATTCGCCTGAAGGGAATTCATAGCTTGGTCGCACTGACCACTGCGCTCGATCAGCAAAACCTGATTGAACGGGTGCGGTTTTATCTGGTTTCCAACAACGCATACGATGTTACCGGCAGCGAAAAGCTTTCACCAGACAAGGCAACTCTGCGCGGGCCATTGATGGCGATTCCCCAGGAGTATCCCAGTTGCCTTTGCAAGCATATCGATTTCGCGTCGGGCGAAGCTCCTGAAATCGTTGTAAATCAGCTCATCCAAGAGATCGGCGAAGTCGGTGAAAACAGCACGCTCGCCTATCGTGGGCCTCATCGCTGGAGCCCGTCACTCCAGCCCATTCGCTTGGAGAGTAATGGGCAAACTGGAGAACCAAACCAGATCAAGCCCAACGGTATTTATCTAATCACCGGCGGACTGGGTGGCATCGGACTGGCCGTCGCGGAAGACCTTGGTAAGCGCGCTCAGGCCAAAATCATTCTGACCAGTCGCTCGCCATTTCCGGCCAAGGCAACATGGGATCAGCCGCACCCATCTCCGATCCAAGAAACGATCCATCAACTCCAAGCCATTGAGAAAAACGGCTCGGAAGTTCTCGTGACCCAAACGGACATCACCGACCTGGAATCTTTCCAAGCAACCATCGCGCAAGCCGAAGAAGCCTGGGGTGCTGTTGACGGTATTATCCATGCAGCTGGCTCACTGCCCACAGGCCTCATCAGTGAAAAAACCTATGACTCCGTAGAAGCCAACCTAGCTCCCAAGAACGAAGCAGTATGTGTGCTTGAGTCATTAGTCACGAAGACACCTCTCGATTTTGTCGTCCTGATGTCTTCTCTCTCATCTTGGCTCGGTGGCTTGGGCGGCATCGATTATGCTGCTGCAAATGCAGCATTGGATACTTGGGGTCATCAGCTTTCAAAAAATGGAACAAACACCATCCTGATCAACTGGGATGGTTGGTGCGATATCGGCATGGCTGAAAAACATCTGCAGGATCAGGGAATGAATGACGAAAGGTTGGCTTTACTCAGAAAAATGGCCATCAGCCCGGCAGAAGGCGTTGAGGTTTTTGGTCAAATCATGAGTGCCCATTACCCTCAGGTATTCGTCTCCACTCATGACCTGCCAAACCGTATCGCCAGCCGTTGCTCGAATTCATTAAGTGTTTCGTCAACTGAAGATAGCTCCTCCGGAGACCGGCAATATCAACGCCCGAGCATTGACAGTAAATACGTCGCTCCACGCACCCCCACCGAGAAGCACATCGCCAAAATCTGGCAGAGTATTCTGGGAATCGATAAAGCGGGCATTCGCGATAGCTATTTTGATCTGGGTGGAGACTCTCTGCTTCTCCTTCGTGTTCAAAAAGAACTGCAACGAGACATCGATAAATCGATTACCAAGACCGATCTTTTCGAATTCCCAACCATAGAAGTGCTCGCTCAATTCATTGATAAAAAAACGGCTCCTTCACAAAGTAGCGAGAAAGCCTCCAGCAGCCGTCAACGAGACGCTCTCAAAAACACGGACCAAAGCGACCGCTTGGAACGCCGCCGT
>Ga0307939_1000481_pt1 | contig 23186 bp, 18 predicted proteins | sample OrgLakmetagen122_FD_201844 | JGI IMG/M metagenome (GOLD analysis project Ga0307939, IMG submission 201844) | Saline water microbial communities from Organic Lake, Antarctica - #122 | ecosystem: Environmental > Aquatic > Non-marine Saline and Alkaline > Saline | place: Antarctica: Organic Lake... | reverse complement strand
TTTATCGTTGAAAAAACCTGGGATGGTTTTGAAATTGGGCCCAAAGAAGATAAAATGGGAATTCGTGGTAGCGATACTCACTCCTTGATTTTTAATGATGTTAAAGTACCTAAAGAAAATCGTATTGGTGAAGATGGATTCGGTTTTAAATTTGCTATGAAGACTTTAGCTGGCGGCAGAATAGGTATTGCTGCACAAGCTTTAGGTATTGCAGCTGGCGCTTATGAATTGGCATTGGAATACGCTAAAACCAGAAAAGCCTTTGGAACTGAAATTAAAAACCATCAAGCCATCGCTTTTAAATTAGCTGACATGCACACCCACATTGAAGCGGCTCGGCTTTTGGTTATGAAAGCAGCAGTAGATAAAGACAATGGAGACAATTACGATTTATCTGGAGCCATGGCTAAATTATATGCTTCTCAAGTAGCCATGGATGTTTCTGTTGAAGCTGTTCAAGTTCACGGTGGAAATGGATATGTAAAAGAATATCACGTAGAACGGATGATGCGAGATGCTAAAATTACTCAGATTTACGAAGGCACTTCCGAAATTCAAAAAGTGGTTATTTCTAGAACTATTTTACAGGATTAAGTATCGTTAATTTGAAAATTAAATGATTTGAAAATTTGAAAATTCTGGGGTTGAAAATTTAAAAACTCCAGAATTTGATGTTTTATCTATTATAGTAATGCTCAGGTTGTTTGATAAACTGGCGTATTGTTCATTTTGGCTTTGATCCATACAAATAAGCTCAACATAAATTTATTTTTTTGATGAAAATTATAGCTATTCATGGAATAGTATTTTGTTTCTTCTATGTTCTTATTGTAGTTTCAAGATTTTCATTTAGTTCGTATTTTGAGTCCAAAATTCAACTTTTACTGATAACTTATACTGACGTTTATTTTTAATCCCAATTCTCGGGAAAAGTTGCAGCATAAATGCTCCTTAAAATCTCTACCAGTTATGATTAGGCTCATAGGCATTATACCTACAAAACTTGATTATGAAATTATGTTTTCAAATTGAATTAATTCTGAATTCTTAAGGTTTTAATAATTCCCTTGTAAAACACAGACGAAATAAAGATTTTAGAATTTTAAGTTGAATTAAGTTTAAATACCCTTTATGGAAATCGAAAAATTTATTTATTGTCTTGAAGCGGTTCCAGATGTAGATAACACCTCAACAACAGAGGTTATTAAAACATTAGAGAATATTGCATTAGCACAAGATATTACTAGCATTTATAAGGCTTGTGATACCATTGAAGGATTAGAAGACAGTCTAAATAGTTTGGTGTATGATGACCATAACTTTAAAGATTACGAGATTATTTACTTGGTTGTACCTGGTGAGCCGAATAATATTCTACTGAATGACTATTACTATAGTATTGAAGAAATTGCAGAGCTATTCGAAGGTAAAATGACAGGAAAAGTTATCCATTTTGCTAATCAAAAGATTTTAGATTTAACTGATGAGGAGTCTCAGTATTTTCTAGATGTTACCGGCGCACGAGCTATTTCAGGTTACGGAAATAATACTAATGAAATTTCAAGCACGATTACCATAGACCGGGTGTTCTTTAGCTTATTCCAAGAAAATGACGACCTTAAGGAAGTGGTGGAGTTGATGTTCCAAAAGCATTACAATCTTTGTAAGTTGTTGGATTTTAGGTTGTATTATTAGGTGGCTTTGAAATGCAGGTTTAAAACTTATGCTTTTTTTATTTATGGGTTTATATAAATTCAAAATAGCAAAGATACTTTGAATACATCATTCAACTATAAGCTTTTTAACTAGTGTCTGTCCAGTACTAAAACTCATTTCTAATAAGTAAATCCCTTTTTCATAATTTTCAACTGAAACTTCTACATTTTTGTCTGTAAATTCAGTAATGGTTTTAATGCATTTTCCCTTGAGATTTATAATGCGAATCTCATTTGGATTAATACTTCCCAATTGGATATTTACTTTGTGGGTGGCAGGATTAGGATATACAATAATTTTATTGATATTCTGCTCATCTATACTTAGGTTAGCATCTATAATCTTACTGATATCACCAGAATCCAAACCGATGATATATAGCTCACCGTTCACATCTTCTACAAAGGAAGAAAAATTCTGACCAGAAAATGCGTTTGTAAAATTCAACTGAAAAACATTTTCTGAAGTTTCTTCAACATAACCAATTTCATTACTGCAATAATCAGCAAAAAAATACAAGCCTTGTAATGTGGTTTCTGTGTTTCCTCTATATCTAAATCCTCCTGTTACTGAACATTTAAACGGGCTCCCACCATAGGAATATTCTGCAACCGGAAAGGTGAAATTACCTGCAGCACCGCAACCGGCAGTATTGAATGTGGAGCTACCTTCATAACATCTCCACCCAAAATTTTCACCGCCAGAACTAGTGCTTAATACTCTATTAATTTCTTCCTTATTGCTCTGCCCTACATCGGCTATCCACATATCACCATTTAATTTATCAAAAGAAAATTTCCATGGATTACGTAGACCATAACTCCATATTTCATCTTCCGCATTAGCATCATCAATAAAAGGATTATCAGACGGAATACTATAATTAAGGTCAGGATTTGTTGAGGTGTTATTTACATCAATTCTCAACATCTTACCCAATAGGCTATTTAAGTCTTGTGCATTATTTTGAGGATCACCACCTGAGCCTCCATCACCAGTTGCTATATACAAAAAACCATCATCAGGGCCAAAATGCATATCCCCTCCATTGTGATTTGAAAAGGGTTGTGCAATGCTTAAGAGGACAAATTCAGAATTTGGATCTGCTGCATCTGTTGTATTCCTAGTAAATCTTGAAATCACAGTATCTCCTGAATTATTTACATAATTTACAAAAAAATAACCATTAGCGCTGTAATTAGGATGAAATGCAACACTTAGAAGTCCTTGTTCACCACCATTATCTTTCACCAAAGAAACAATATCTAAGAATGGGGTGTTACTGACTGTTCCGTTGCTGTTTATTATTTTAATCAAGCCTTGTCGCTCAACCACAAAAAGCCTTGCATCACCAGCATGAGCAGCATTTACGGGCGAATCAAAACCAGATGCATACGTTTCTAATTGTATATCTTGTGAAAATCCAACTATAACATTTAGTTGAATAACAAAAAGTAATAGGTATTTTTTCATAGCAAAATTTTTTATTTATAAAACTATAAAATTAAAGCCTTTAAGCCTGTAAATCGCTGTTAAAAATGCAATTGCCTTTCAAGCATTAAACAAAATTAGCAAAAAATTCGAAAACTCGATTTCAAACTATCATACCCCATTGTTTATAGCCATTGGAATGTTTAAATTTTTTTACGTAGCTCCTCGTTGTAGTGGGAACTGCTCTAAAACTTCGGAAAAAACAGTGTAGAGAGTTTACTAAAGAACTATTGTTATGTGAATTCTATGAAATTCCTTAGTTTATAAGTCACAAAGTCTAAAAGGACTAAATTAAGTTGTAAAAATAAATTTATTGAAGTTGTAAGTGTTCGCTCGACATCAAGAATTGATGGAAGAAAATTTGAGAAATTAGTGAAAATGTATAAGAAAAGAAATAATTGGTGGCTAACAAAACAGGCCTGTTAAAACAATGCATGATAAATTGATTATGCTTCTATCCTCATATGAAAAATTCCAAATAATCTACTATTCTGGTTTTAATTGCTAAATTAGGATAATAATTAGGCAAACACAAAACGTCACTCAAAATTATTATTAGTCCTACTTCAAGAATACTTTTGATGATTTGCTTTACCTCATCTATTGAGATTTTTCATTTAAAACATCAAGCCTTTCAACTTGCTTACTAAACCTCAACCTTGGCAATACTATTTTAAATTCCTTGGCTTCCTCTTTATCGTACCAAAACACAATGTATTCTACCCTAGCATCCGTTACTTTGTAACCTTTTTCCAGCATAGGGTTGAATTTTTCATTGACGAAATTCCTCGAAAAAAGCAATAGATTTCCTTGGTCAATTTTTTTTAGACCAGGGGCACTCGAATCTTCGAATTTCATTACATCATATTGAAGCTTGTCACCTGTTTTAATATTTTTCAATATAGCTAATGATCTAGGATACTTTTGAGAACTCAAACTCACATCCTTATGGCTTAGAATCATTTCATATTGAAGTTGTTCTGACAGGCTACCTTTGTAATTTTGATTATTAATATAGGCTGCACTAATGGAGTCGTAAAAGTTAACATTCGTATGAATATGGACTGTTTTCTTTGCTCTTGAACTTGCAACATACAATAATCTTCGAGATTCGGGACTTGAGTAATTATAGTCATCTAACATCATAAAAACATGGTCATACTCTTTACCTTTTGCCTTATGCATAGTAGATACAATTATTTTTTGACTGTCTGGTCTTATTGCATCTTCCATGTTGATTTCTCGGCAAAACTCCCTCCAATCTACTACTAGTTTCTTCTCTGGATTTGTGAAATCAAATTTTCTTATTAAATCAAGACATGTATCATAGTGTAAAGAAGAATTAAACTTGGATTTAAACCATATCACAGCCTCTTCCCATGTAGCTTCTAAGATAATCCCAGGTTCACCAGTAGCTTCGCTAAGCTGATGATCAAAACACTTAATTTCAAATAAATCTGATACCCGAAAGCCTTCAAAACCTGCTATTAATCTTGTCGCCAGCCCCATGTCATTCAATAAGGAACTTACCAACAAGGCCTCCATGTTGGTTCGTGTCAGCACTACTTTAGTTCCTGTTAAGCTAAAGTCATTCATGTATTCAGCTATTGGTGTCTCCAAATATTTTCCGTTGTACTTTATGATATGAACTTTGCCACCACCCCTATGACGTCCAGGAATTAATTTCTGTGTTTTTAGTCTGTCTTTAAGATAGATAAGTACTTTATTATTAAAATCAACTATTTCAGGAAAACTCCTGTAATTTTTAGGAAGAGTATACAATGTAGCAGAATAATCTTTCCTAAACTTGCTCATGTAAGCATTTGAAGATCCTCTAAAGCCATAGATGTTTTGATCGTCATCTCCTACTGCAATCACCCTTGGACTTTCTGCTTTCTGAATAATGAGATCAATCAATTCCCACTCCTCCTTATTGATATCTTGAAATTCGTCAAACATCAATATATTCTTGTTCTCAATTTGTGAAATATCAATTTCATCATTTTGTATGGCCTTTATACAGTCCTTAATAACGTTTTGCGACTTAATCAGGTCTCCCAATTGCCCGAGTAGTTGAAAGCAAAACCCATGGAAGGTATTTATTTTTATCAGTCCTGCATATTCAGGAATAAGCTGTCTTACGCGTTGCTTAAATTCAATAGCAGCAGCTTTAGAAAATGTGAGCATCAAAAACTGTTCTGGCTTTATATCTTCTATCAGTAATAAACTTGCAATTTTATGCACCAGTACTTTTGTTTTACCGCTACCCGGCCCTGCATAAACTAAAATCTTTTCAGATTTGTTATCATTGATTACTTTACTTTGATCGATATCCAAATCAGCGATAATCTCAATAAAACGCTTGGGTGTAATTGAGCGTTGAATTTCTTTTTTCTTTCTTGGAAAATATCTTGCAACAAACTCTTCATAGTTTAATGTGAAATAATCATTAACATAAGCCAAAGCCGATTCGTAGTTTTCTACACACTTTTTAGCATACTCCCCAACAATATGAATTTGTTCTGTGCGGCGCAGGTAAAATTCTCTCATTTTATCATAGTCCTCAACCGTGAAAGTTCGTTTTTGGATATCAACTTCCGAAATATTGAGTTTGTTGTAAGAGACCATAAACCCACCTTGCAGTTTGATTGCATTTATATCATTCAAATACAATAAACATTGTTCATATTTCTTTGTATTCTCTTCAGCCAACTGGCCCATAAAGGTGTTAGCATCTCTTAATTCAAGTAAGCTAAATGCCACAGGTACTTCCTCTTTATTTCTTTGATGATGTACATTGTTCTTTGCTAAATTTTCTAAATAGCCTATCGTTGTTAAGGTGAGATTATGTCTCCATTTGATATCTTCATGTAATTTCTGCTTATCTATAAAATATATCTCGTAGATGTCTCTCTCTTTATCTATCCTGCTTTTCTGTACAAATCCTCTCTTATCCCAATACCTCAAAACTAGTCTGATACACTCAACATTAGACTCTGCTACACCATTATCAAACAATTTTTGGTTTACTTCTCGTAGTGGAATTTTAATCTTTGTAGAAGTTATATGTTCTAATATTCCTTTTTCAATTTTTAAAACGCTATCTAGAATTTTTATGGAAGCATTTTTCGATTGAAGGATGTTTAGGAAAGCCGTTAAGTCCTTCGCATCGCCTAATATCGAGTGGTCTCTAAGCATTCGGATAACATACTGAATCCTTTGCGAATTTAGTTGTGTTATATCAGCTAAGTAATCTACTCTAGTCTCTTTATCTGTTATTATTCTCTTTAAAACTGTGCCGCAATCTTTCTTATCCTGTTCTGTTATGCGTTTGCTTTTTCGCAGAATATCCTGACCACTTTCAAAACTCTTTACCAAAAGACTATCAGCAAAAACCCTTGGACTATTCAAAGACCGAATTAAAAAACCCTGTTCTTCCAAAGCCGAAATAGCGGTCTTGACTTTCGTTTCCAGTCCCATCAACTCTGCATCCCAGCCTGACTTTTTAGCTATTTCCAGAGCTGATTGACTTATTTTACTTCGGTATTTTGCCTGTGCTTTTATGGCACGCCATATATCTTTAATCTCTTTATGATTGAGTTTAGTTTGTTGTAACAAATTAAAGTGCTTATTTAAATCTTCTTCATTAAATAAGATATAACACTTCGCCTTTATCTTCTCATCTCGTCCTGCACGTCCTGCTTCCTGAATATAATTTTCTAAAGAAGCAGAAATATTATAATGAATTACTGTTTTCACATTGTCTTTATCGACACCCATCCCAAATGCAGAAGTCGCAACGATGATCTCCTTTTCTTCCCGCATAAAAGCGTTCATGTTCATTTTTTTGTGGTCTTTATCTAATTGACCATGAAAAAATGTAGCGTTAAAACCCGCCTCATTTATAAGCTCACAAACCTCTTCCACACGTTTTGTTCTCGATGCATAAATGATCGCAGGTTTTTCACAATCTTCAAGAATAGGCAATAAATAACTCATCTTCCGTTCAGCGTCTTTGACGTTTACAACTTCGTATGACAGATTTGTTCTGCCTTTATTTGTGATAAATTCATCCAACTCTAATCCTAGTCGATCTTCAAAATAAGATTTAATATCTTCAATAACCTGAGGTTTTGCGGTGGCGGTAAAACAGGATACGGGAATTTTATCCGTATTCTTTTCATGTTCTACCTTTTTAATAAAGTCAGCAATAAAAAGATAGTCTACCCTGAAGTCTTGACCCCAACTTGAAAAACAATGCGCTTCATCAACGACAATCCTTCCAACAGTTCTCGATAGAATCAATCTAAAAATTGAGGGTGATCTTAAGGATTCCGGAGACAGATACAATAAATCAGTTCTTCCGTCGCTTACCATTTCAAATGCTTCCTGACGCTCCAAAGGAGACAACAACCCGTTTATAGCTACAGCTTTTGTTATGCCAAAACGATCACTTAAATTATCAACCTGATCTTTCATTAGTGATATCAATGGCGAAATAATAAGCGTAAGTTGCCTTGTTGCTGCCCCTCGCATTAATGCAGGGAGTTGAAAGGTTAATGACTTACCGCCACCAGTAGGAAAAACAGCTACAAAGGACTTTCTTTGAAGCCCCGCTTTAATCGCTTCTTCCTGTAAGCTAACAGTCCTTTCTTCTTCAAATTTTTTAAACTCTTTAAAGTTGAAATATTTAAATAAAGCTTTTCGTGGGTTTAATTTATGGTGACAGTACTCGCAAGAGGAATCATTACAAGCATTAAATCGGAATTCATTTAATATTCTATCGGCGTCTGGAAATTTATGCCTGACCCACGGTGGTAATACGGCATCACTATCCCCTAGTTTTAATAATGTAAAAACATAAGCTAAAGCTATCGGATGATTTTGTATGTAAGCATCCATTTGAATATTAGAACATATCTCTGACTTTAAAATGTCTTCAATACTCGTTTTTTTAATTTGAGACTCATTAAAACCTGCCAATTCAAAAAATGTATTAAAGCTTGTTTGGTTTTTTAGTAAATTGAAATAGATTGTCTTTTCTTCACGACTTAACTCATTAAATAGATTAAGTTCTTTAATTAGATAATCTTCAGTTAATTTACAATCTGAAAGCGGATTATTGACTTCAGAGGGATTTACAATTCTATAGCCTTTGGTGAGTTTATGATTAGGCCTTTTTACAAAGAGCATTGGTGACCAAAGTAAGGTATCTATGTATTTTTTGTTTTCAAAAATCCGCTCACCCAATCTCTTTTTAAGCTCTGGAATATCGTGACTAATAATATTGTGCCCACAGATATATTTTGAATCTTTAATCCATTGTTCTAGTTTTCTTGTATGTCTTTCGTGTAGCTCGTTACCCTTATAGATAGCACCATAATCTACACTCTTACTTTTGGGATTGGCTTCAATGTCTAGAAAAAGAACATTATGCATCCGGCTTATGGATTGAAGTAGATGTCAAAAAAATTGGCCACGTCGTGTGTTTTTTCATAGTTTTAATCAAGTTATTGATTATCAAATGAGGTTTAAACCGTTAAAATTAAGAAATATTTTTAATTATTAGTTTTTGGTTTATAATGAAAGTTTTGTATGTTGATTATCGTCTATTGATAAACCCACTTACTGTGGCAGATTTGGGTAAAAATTTGTGAAGAAAGTTTCTGCCATTCGGGGTCTTAAGAACCAGTGATCTTGTAAAATAAAAAAGCACTCCTTTATGAAGTGGCTCTGTTACTATCGGGAACTACTCCGAGGCAGTGGAGGAACCAATGACCTTTGGGTTATGATTTTTATTAAAACCCTGATTTTTAATATTTTATGCTGTATTATTAATTTAATCTTGTACTACTATGTGTACTCTTATTAATATAAACTTCTACTCAAATGTTATTTTAAGTTGCTAGCAAAGAAGCAAAATCCTTTGTTTTTCATTCGTAATATTGAACAGTAATAAATATTTCTTATTTTATTTAGTTAAACCTCGAACAAAAAAAAGGGAGCTATTCATAAAATGTCTAGCTCCCTTTTTTTGTCTGTAAGTTATATTTACATTATCAAGTTAATCTACATTAACTGCATCAAACTCTCCATTTTCCAAAGTGATAGAATTACCATCATCATCAAAAATTGTAGCTGTAAAAGTACCTGCTATAACATCGGCATTAATGGTTTCTAAAGTCACATTACCAGAGACTGCCCATTCATCTGTAATATTTAAAGGATTGGACTCTAGGTTTAATTTGTAGTCTCCATCTTGAAAAACATCACCCGAAAATGTAAAAGTACCTGTTTGAAGGTCTAAAGGAAGCCAAATAGAGATAAATGTATAATTAGCATCTCCAGGATCTCCAATTTCTCCATTTATGGTGTTTCCAGCAGATTGTGCAGTAGCTATATTGGAGTATTCGTAATTAACCCCATCAACAGTGTAGCGTATAAATGTTCCTCCACTTGGGAGATTGGTAGCATCATCGTCAGAACTACATGAGGTAAAGAATGGAAGGATTAACAATAAGATACTGATTGATGTAATTTTCATTTTTTTCATTTTTACTTTTTTTAATTTAATTGATTTATATGTTGAATAACAGATTTGATTTATAAGGCAAACTTATGACAAAAAGAATAGTAACACTGTATAGGAAATCCCGTATTTTAAACTTTAACACAATCATAGTGAATGATATTTGGTGTCTACCTAAAAATCTATTGTAGCATTGATATTAATTAAATTGTAATCATTGATAAAGGAGATAAATTTTAAAAAAATACAGGAATACTTGTATTGATTTTTTTAAGTTATAGGCTATTGCATCTTATTATGTATATTTTCGTAATTCAGTCATTTGACTAAGTTTCACAATGCATGACAAGAGTCGACCTTATTACAGTGCTTTGCAAAAATGCAATTACCTTTCAAGCATATAACGAAATTGGCAAAAAACTCGAAACTTGATTCCAAGCTATCATGCCTCATTGTTTTCGTCAGCTAAAATTAAAATAATTTTACTTTTAACCAATAATTTGGGTTGAGGTAATGAAGTTAAGAAATATTTTTATTTCTGTTTTCTTTACGAATATCAAATATGTTAGTGGGTGATTTTTATCAGATAATGGTTATCGGTTTTCTGTAAGCAACAACCCAAAAATCTCCCCAGCCATTTTTTTTTCTCTGACATTTCCTATTAAAATTGCAATGATATCGTGAGGTCGCATCTCATTATGTTTTTTCATGATTAAGTATTTAAATATACTTGCATATCTGTTTTATCAAAGAAATTTATCTGCAATTTAAAAGTAGATAGCTTAATAAAGTTACTTAACTTCATTCGTTTGGCAGTTCTATTTATGTGCTATCTACAATCACCCAATATCTTCTTTTAGTAAAACATTTTCTCAAGTCAAGGTTATATGCCTATACATACAAATCTGCTATTTTTCTAATTATTATATGAAATTACATATAATTACATATATTTGTATCAATTTATATTTTAAAGCATATAATGGACACGTTAGCAACATTTGTAAAAGAACGCCGAAAAGCGGTAAACCTAACTCAAGAAGAATTTGCTGAACGCACAGGTGTAGCCTTAACCGTGATACGCAAAATAGAACAAGGTAAAACCAATTTAAATATGGATAAAGTCAACCTTGTACTTAACATGTTTGGACACGAACTAGGAGCAGTTAAACTAAATATATCTAATAATGAGACAAGCTAAGGTATTTTACAAAACTATTTTAGCCGGAACGCTTACCGAAACCAACGACGGTGAATACGTTTTTCAATATGATACGGCCTATGTTGAGCGTCATCAAAACGATTTCATCACATTCACCATGCCCGTTAGAAATGAACCCTATAAGGACAAGCGTTTATTTCCCTTTTTTGAAGGTTTGATTCCTGAAGGCTGGTTATTGGATATTGCCTCAAAAAACTGGAAAATTAATAAAAATGATCGTATGGGTTTACTTCTGGCAACGTGTCACAATTGTATAGGTGCTGTTAGCGTCATTCCAGATGAATATAAAGCAGCTTCAAATGAATAACAAATGTTTATACTGTTATAAAGCTTTGAATGATGGTAAAGATTACCACGACAAATGTGCGCTTTCTTTTTTTGGTAGTACTCAGCCCCCTAAAATTGAATATTCCCTTGATGAAATGGATAAGCTGGCTGCATCTGTTATCGAAAGACGAATTGCTGTTCCTGGTGTTCAACCCAAATTGTCTATGTCATTAGTAAAAGAAGCAACAGAAAAAAACGAAAGCAGACTGACTATTGTTGGCGCATTAGGCGGGCAGTATATCTTTAAACCACCATCTCAAGATTTTCCACAAATGCCTGAAAACGAACATCTCACCATGCGAATTGCAGAAGCTCTTGGACTAAATGTAGTCCCTTCTTCTTTGATTCGTTTGAAATCCGGCGAATTGTCTTATATCACCAAACGTATAGACAGAACAGACCAAGGTGATAAAATTCATATGATTGACTTTTTTCAAATAACAGAAGCCTTTGATAAATATAAAAGCTCTCTGGAAAAAGTAGGAAAAGCCCTTAAAACGTATTCCAGCAATCCCTTATTAGACCTTACTTACTATTTTGACTTCAGCCTTTTTGCATTCATTACAGGCAACAATGATATGCACCTTAAAAATTTCTCAATGATCAAAAGCCCCTCTGGCTGGATACTAGCTCCAGCTTACGATCTTCTTAATGTATCAATCGTGTTACCTGAAGATAATGAGGAACTGGCACTTAGCCTGACAGGCAAAAAGAGAAAGTTAAAGCCCATGCATTTTGAAAAATTAGGTAAAAACTTAGGTTTGACTTCGAAACAAATTAAAAATGCTTTTAAGCGACTTTTAAAACACCAACCTTTAGCTAGGGCATGGATTGAAAGCTCATTTTTATCCGAGTCTCTAAAAGCAGATTATATCAATTTGATGGAAAGCAGATATTCGCAGTTGGGAATGAAATGATATGAAATATACTTAAGAATTTGAGTTAAATACCCATGTTTTCTTTGGCTTGATCCTCACGTTTAAACTTAAAGCCGTTGGACAGTTTAGACATAAAAGCTTTATTGCTTTCATACAAATCTGATGCTGGTAATACTTGTAGTTCTCTTATAATTTGCGCTGCCTCATTTTGGGTAAGTTGTTCTTTTTTATATTGATTGAGCAAAAATAATTGTAAGTCATCGGTTATTAAAACTTCATCAGCATCTCTCTAAATAGTTTGACCAAGCACATGTGGTAGCTCCTTTTGATCTAAAAGTTCTATAAATGCTTGTTCTAATTTTGCTTCGGTGAATTTCACTGTCTTTTGTACTTTTTATCAACTTCCCAAATACCTCGTGTACCACCTTTTCTAGTAATTACACCTTTGTTCTTTAGCGCATCAAAATGTTTTTGAGCAGCAGAAGGATTAATGCCTAGTTTATCAGCAACCTCTCTATATGCAACATTAGGCTTATCTAAAATAAATTTTAAAACCCTTTGTTGACTATCAGTAAGGGTTTCTTTTGCACCACCTATTGCACTACCTATTGCACCACCTATTGCACTACCATCATTAGCTCCTTTATCATCTACATCACTAGCTGCTTTTGGAAAAGTCATGCGAAGGAAGTTATTAGAAAATTTAAAACAGGCTTTGCCGTAAGTTTCCAGTATTCTAGGAATTCCAGAACCTAACTGCTCTACTAAATCTAAATGCTTGGTGAGTTTTGCTTTATATTCTATGCGGTTGGTTTCTGGCATTATTGTTTTTCTAATTATGCTAAATATATAAATTTCATCTATTCCTCTTCTCTATTTTCATTAGTTTTTAAATTCTTTAAAAGCTCATCTTATGAAGTGGTATTGGCTTCTTTTTCTTCATCTGTCCTGTTTTTATAGTCATCAAAAATATTTTTCTCTATCAATTTATACTGACTCCTAATTTCTTTAATTTTCCTTTTGTTCTAATTTTGCTTCGGTGAATTTCATATGCTTTACACTTTAATATTCCATTTTACTGACTTAAGACGATTTGATACTTTCTTTAAAGATTTCAATATGTCATTTTCATCAGGTAATTCTCCATAAACCAAATTTCTAAAATCATTAGTATATGTCGTACTCAATTTCCCCCAAACCTCTTCAGACGCTTTAAATATAATAGCATTCATTGGATGTTTCTCAAGCCATTCATTTTCATTTTTAAAACTAAGCACATCATCTTCAGCTACCGAAAGCAGCATCTTTTCAAAATCTTCTGACTCAAAAAATTGAGAGACGTCATCTAAAATCAGCAACTTATGAATATCATAAAAATGGCGAATTTTATTTCTCAAGTCTACAATAGGATTTTTAGTATGTGAAAACCGGGTTATACTCATTATTTTTTCACAAAGTGTTAGCCTCACGTCCAATACGATGACCTTAAATGGCGACATGTCATAGGCTGAAACTAATTCCTGTTGTCCTTTTGCTATCATCATTTCGTATATGTAACTAGATACTTGTTTTGTACTGTAGGGTTCAAAATTACCCAGCCATGAAGCTTCTAAAATTATGATATCTCTTATCTGCCCAAATTCTCCTTTAAACGCCTTTGGGTAATTGTAGGCAATCTTGCGGATCATTCCCATTTTATTGGTTATCCCTTTTACTTCTTGCTCCCTAAAAGGTTCTTTTAAGATTTTTGTTACATTTTTTAGTTTTCTTTTTAATTGATTGCCAGACTCATTGCCTTCTCTTAATAAGACCAGGTCTATATCTTCAGAAAAACGTTCTATAATTTGATAGCATTTAGACAATGCTGTTCCACCTTTAAATATAACATCGTCTTTAAATTCGCTGCTATATATAAGTTGGAGTGCATAACATACCCAATAGTCTTTTTCTATATATTCGGGTTGTAATTGCATGTATTGTGCAGTGAATTGAATGGCATCTCTGTATAAGGGTTTATTATTATGTAACTTCATACAATATACCAATTTGATTTTGTAGGCAATACCTCTTTATCCACTCCCAGATTAATGGTCGTTAATGGATTAAGGCTATTTTTTAAAGTTTGGACTGTTTTTGTTTTGACACCTGTATTTTCTAACAGAGCGCCTACCAAGGCTCTTACCCTTGGTGGGTATTTCATGGCGTATTTGAGTAAAAATGTCTTTTGCTTTTCTTTTAATTCTCTTACAATCGCGCTTAATCTACGTACTGCCTGTTCTACTGTACAATCGGGTATTTTTTTAATGTCCTTAAATGCATCCAACAGACCTAATATCTTATAGTTATTATCGGTTACTTCGGCATAACTTTTTACGGGGTCTGCTTTCAAATTTTCACGATTGATGCTAATTCTTCTTCCACGACTTGCAATTTTTGTTCGAAATGCCATTTGTGTTGTTAGTCCTAAGCTGTTGTAGAGCGCTATTCCTGTCTCGTAGGCTATACGTTTTCCATTTTCAAATAAATATGGTCGTAGTAGTTCCATATAGTCGGGCTTAAGATCTCCAAAGACCGTAGATTTTGGTTTATAGAATATACCTTTGGATACTTTCTTTATTAAGCCTTCTTTTTGGAAGCGTTCCAGTGCTTTAGCGGCAGTGAGGTAGTCATTTTTCGAAATATTCAAATCCGTATACCCAAAGGTTTTCCCCTCGGGAAATTGTTTTATATCATTTCTTATTGTAGATGCTAAAGCCATAACACAAAGATAAACATTGCATATAAATGTCAAGTTATTTGTGCGAAAAACTTGACATTATAGTTAATTAAGCGTATGCTTATGGATAAACTTACATCTTTGGTAATTTGTGCTTTGTATTCTATACGGTTGGTTTCTAGCATTATTGTTCTTCTAATTATGCTAAATATATACATTTTATCTATTCCTCTTCTTTATTGTCATCAGGTTTTAAATTCTTTAAAAGCTCATCTAATGAAGTGGTATTGGCTTCTTTTTCTTCATCTGTCATATTTTTATAGTCCTCAGAAATATCTTTGATGAGATTCATTTCTTCGTGTATGTTTTCTTCTTCAAAACCAACAAAAGTCATTTCGTATAAACAATGTGCTATAATTTCTAATTCAGAAAAGTGGTCTAAGCTTTCTTGGTGTATTGCCATGCCCAGCCATTCTTGCCAAGGTGTAAATTCTATAGCTTGAGAAAAGGTTTGTTCTTCGGTTTTGGGATGCAGGTATTTACCTGAAACATCTACATATTCTTCTCCATCAAACTCGTCTTTACAATTGGCTACCACAATTGAAATTGCTGAATCCTCAGGAGACATGAACATTAATTTTTCAAAAACGTCCTGATATCCTGAACTGTTTATTTCCTCATCGGGATAAAGTTCCCAAAATATGCTGGCGATGCTTAACCACGTATGTTTTTGTAGAAGGGTTTTTAGGGTCATAGTAGTTTTTTAGGTTTTCTAAATCTTTTTCAATTTGACTTTAAACTATGTGCGTTTAGACTCGGTTATTGTTCTTTTTTTGATTTTGCTTCTGCAAATTTCATTTATTCAGTCTAATTATTTCATTTTTATTTTAATGTCTTCCACAATGTGGGATTAGACGATTTGCTACTTCTTTTTCTAGAACATATAGTAATGACCCTAGATTCTCTTCAAAATGAACTACATAAAGCGTAATGTGCATATCTAGTTCTTTTGCCCAATGTAATAATTGTAATCCTTGTGTTTTAGGTTGCTGATAATAACCTAGGTGTTGATTAATTCTACCCATGATATTGGTGAGTTTGGGATTTTTAGCTGTATTACCTCGACGAACACCTACATAAATAGTATTTTCTTTATTTACGTACTTATTTGAAGTAGGAACAGCACGATATTCTGGTTTTGCTTTCTTATTTCTATAATCGCATAATGCATTATCCAATTTAATAGCGTCTTTTGTAGTATCACAGATAAACCAGTATAAACAATCATTTTTATAACCATTGAGTTTAACTACATGTTTCTTAAATGCAGGATCAATATTTGGATGATTGTTCCAGTTTTTAGAATTTGGCAATTCAGAAAGGTGAAACCTACATATTTTAAAATCATTTGCATGGTTTAAAATATTGTTAGTAATACTATTTACCTCATTTTCAATTTTTTTCTTTTCTTCGCTAATATTCATAATTTACAATCTTAAATTTTAATAATATTATTTTACGCACTCCAATCACTATACTGTCCCTCTGCTTGTTCCATGATATCAACTAAGATTTCATTGAGTTTGCTGATGCTTACTTTTCCTCTTAATTCTTTTTTGACTGCTAAGCGGATGGCTGCTTTGGCATTTTCTTTTTTAGTCCAGTCCAACTGCAAGTTTGATTTTACGGCTTTGACGACACCTTGGACGATATCTTGTATGAGTCCTTTTTCTTTGATGATGTCTTTTTTGGTTGCTAGGATATCGTAAAAGGCTATTTCTTCGTCGGATAAACCCAGCTCACTTTTACGTTTGTCATCTTGTTGTAATTCTTTTGCGCGTTCTACCAATTCGGCTATGGTGGCGTAGCTATCTATAGCGTTATTATGGTAGCGTTCGATTACTTTTTCTAGTTCTTCTTTTAGTGACGTGTATTTTTTGATATTTTTTGGCATCCTCAATTTGATTTCATCTTTGAGGATGTTTTTGATGATTTCAATCTTTAGGGCATGACCATCTTTTTCCTTTTTTGCTCCTAATAAAAAGGCTTCATCTAAAATGGAAATATCTGGCTTTTCAATCCCTGCCATGGCAAAAACATCTACTATATCTTCAGATTCTATGCTTTGGCTTATGAGTTCTTTTATCTTTTCTTTTTGCTCACTTCTAGTTGTCCTGACTGACTTTGCTTTTCTTACTGCTTTTGAAACGTGTTGAATGTATAACACATCTACAGCATATTCTTGAATAGCGGGCTGACTTTTTACAATGGACAATAAGCCAGAAAGCGATTTTTCAGCTTTCATAAAATTTTCAGCGGCATCATCATCTTTTACGATGTGATTTACTCCTTTTTTGACTAGCAATATTTTATCACTATCTCTCAGTCGTTTCCATTCACTATAATCTATGTCTTCTGGAATAAAGCTTTTACAAATTCCAATTTGATTCATGAACAATTCCAAGGCCTGTTCTATGTCTATGGTGGGTTTTCCTTCTCCACCGCTATTGGTGTATTTTTCTGTTGCTGATTTTAAATTGTCCCCAATACCAATATAATCTACTATAACGCCGTTTTCTTTGTCTTTAAAAACACGGTTAGTTCTGGTGATAGCTTGCATCAAGGTATGGCCTCTCATGATCTTATCCACATACATGGTGTGTACACAAGGAGCGTCGAAACCTGTGAGCCACATGTCTCTAACAATTACAATCTGTAAAGGATCTTCTTCTTTTCTAAACCGCTTTTTTAAAGCTTCTGTAGCGTCTTTGGTGCGGATATGTTTATTCCAATCTATGGGGTCTTTTGAAATATTGCCTGTCATGACCACAGCAATTTCTGGACAATCGGCTAAAGCGTTTAAAGCGTTGTACATTTTTACACAGTTTCTTCTGCTCATGCAGACAATCATGGCTTTTCCTGCTAAGGTGTCTGTTCGTTTGGTGTAGTGTTGCAGAATATCTGTTGCTATCTTATTGACACGATCTTCACTACCTGCAGCATCTTCAATGGCAGCCCACTTTAGACTGCCGTCATCTTCATTGTTTTCTGTAATTTCATCAACCTCATCATCAATTTTTTCATTCCATAGATGCAATTTTGCCAATCGTGGTTCGTAAAAAATATTTACTGTAGCTTTATCTTCAACAGCCTGTTTAATGTCATACACATGAATATTTTCTCCAAAAACTTCTTGCGTATCTGCATCTTTACTGTCTATGGGTGTTCCTGTAAATCCGATAAAAGAAGCGTTGGGCAAAGCTTTTCTCATATTGGAAGCAAAGCCGTCCAATAAACCGTATTGTGTCCTGTGCGCTTCGTCTGCCATCACAATGATATTTTCTCTGTTGGACAATTCAGGATGTTCTAATTCTCCTAACTGCTCATCGGTTGATGTTTTTAAACGGAATTTTTCTATGGTGGTAAAAATCACGCCACCTGAACCAGCGGATAAGAGTTGACGTAAATCTTCTGTACTTTTGGCATGCTGTACATCTCCAACCAAATCTTTAGCCAACACGAAATTTTCATATAACTGAAAATCAAGATCGCTTCTATCCACTTGCAATACAATGGTTGGGTTTTTTAATTCTGGCAGACTCCGCAAAATTCCAGTGTAAATGGCCATGGAAATACTTTTTCCTGAACCTTGTGTATGCCATATCACGCCAATTCTCCCATCACCATAAGGACGAATGGCTTTTTTAGCCGATTCTACCGCAAAATTAACTCCAAAAAACTGGTGGTATTTCGCGCCTTTTTTGATTAAGCTGCCGTTGTGGTCTTCGTGAAAAATAAAGTTTTTGATGTAATTGAGTAAACGCGCTTTAGGAAACAAACCAAACAATAAGGTGTGCATCTGAAAATCATCTTCTTGTATCGTTTTTCTGCCGTCTATGCTTTTCCACGGGGCAAACCACTCCATGCCAGAACTAAACATGCCGTGTTGGGCTTCATTGCCATCACTAATAATGCTGAGCGTGTTATACTCAAACAATAACGGAATGTCTTTTTTATAATGTTGTATTTGGTTAAAGGCTTCTTTTATAGTGGTGTTTTCGTCATACCAGTTTTTAAGCTCAAACACGATAAGTGGTAAACCGTTAATATAAATGATGATGTCTGGTCGACGTTTATTTTTTCCTGTGATGCTAAATTGATTGACTGCCCAAAAACTGTTATTTTCTGGATTTATGAAATCTATGGGGTAGATATGAACAGCTTTTTCATTGCCTAGTGCATCTTCATAATTAAAATCTATACCGTTGGTTAGCTTTAGGTGAAAGCTACGGTTACGATGCTCTAGGTCTGCGCCAACATTGTTTGTGAATTCTGCAGCAGCAAGGCTATGGATATCTTTAGGTAGGTTTGGGTATTGCTTTTGTATAAAAGACAGTAATTCTTCTTTAATAACCACCTCTTTGGGTTTATGAAAAATAGCTGACCCATCTTTATGTTGATAACCCAAGTCTTCTAACCATTCTATACTCGCTTTTTCTATACTGGCTTCTGTTGTCATATGTTTTTATTGTCACCCTGAGCCTTTCGGCTTTGCTCAAAACAAGCTTAAGTCGATGGGTCTTTTACTATTGTTATTTTACATTACATTCTCTATTTCTTCTTGAAACTCTTTTAACCTCACTTCACCACTAATGAGCATTGGCAGAAGTGTGTCTCGAAATTTCGTTAGTTTATTTGATTCTATCTGATTATTGTAAATCTTTTTCATTAATGGGCTTGCTACATTTTCATACTTTTTAATAATTTTATTATTTGGTATAGAAATTTTTAACTCTTTCAAGTTAGAAACGGTAATATGTCCCAAACCTGTAGTTTGTTTATGAGTTGCTAAATTCACAAATGTTGGAAGCAGATTTTTGAGAGTATTAAAAACAAAGCATTTACTGTTTGAATCATTTACTCTAACAACAAAAATATGTTGATTCAAAAATGCTTTTCCTTTATCCCATAGATGAATACCTAAAGATGTATGCGGATTTCCTGACCAAGGAAATAATATATCATTATTTTTGATGACATACTTTTCATCTAATTCCTTATTTGAGTATTTAGTTTGAGAAGTTATTCCCTGTTTAATCTCAACTATTTTTATCACAGGTAAGCCTAATGATCGATTGTCTAAAAAGTCTTTTGATTTAAAAGCTGCTCCGTTTACAAACTGAGCTATGGAGTAAACACTTTTCATCTCCCAACCCTTAGGAATAAGCCCAAGCTCAGAATCTATAAATTCGCCATCTTGAAAAGGACCAAAGTCCACAAACCAATGTTTATAAAGTGCCATCGCCATATCTTCTAAAGTTTTGTTGACGGCGAGATTGTTTTCTATTTTATCGTCTATGGTGGAGAGAATGTTGGCTATGGCTTTTTGTTCTGGGAGTGGTGGTATGTTCACTTCAATTTTATTCAACAACTTAGTTGTTAAACTTGGAATGGCCGTCCCAACATCCATATTAGCAAAATCCAATATTTTAAGATTGTAGAAAAGATACTTTGGGAAAACTATTTCCTTATTAATTTTAGACCAAAACAATGTATCGACAGTCCAAAACGGTTTATTTAAATAGTATATGTTATTTAAAGAACCTTTTCTTGGAATTAAAATTGATTCATCATCGTATAAAAATTGATTGCCAAAACGCATTATACCGCCTGTTCCATAAATAGGAATATCACCATCAGAGACTTTCTTATGGTCTTTTCCATACTTTATTTCAAGAGCTTCAGAGAGTTTATATGTTTTCCAGTTTTTGGGCATTAATTAGGCTTTTTATTTATTATTGAATTGATTTGAAATAAACAAAAAAAGGAAACACCCTGTAAACACTGGGATTTGCTGTTTTTATTTTCAATTTTATTTTTCATTTATTTTTTTTTAGCCGTTTTGTAGGTTTTGGTTTTTATTTATCCACCTATCAATAAAAGGCTGACATAACCTATCACTTAATCCCAACTTGGGATTAATGTCGTCTTGTAATCGTTTAAGCCTATCAATAGCTTCTTTACCTTTAAGCTGTTGCTGCTCAACCATTAAATCCAGTATCCATAAATGACCATGGACATCTACTTTTTTGCCTATTGCAAACTGCCTAAGGTTTTTATCTGATGTTAAAAGCGTACCTTTTAGTTTTTGAGCACAAAATAAGGCCGTACAATCCTGTTGAGACAGTTGGGGCTTTTCTTGCTGAACCATAAAAAGAGTTTCCAATTCTTCTGGATTAAATTCTTCTACTTTTAAATCTTTTCTATCAACATACATGTCCAGTTCTTTTTGTTGGCTGTCATGAAGCTCAAACATAATAAATGAAGTGGTATGAAACTTAAAGTTCAAACTAAAAAACTGGGGTAAAAGTTCCAGCTTTATCAAGTCAATTAAAATGTTGGCATCATTTACAACAAGTATCATAGGGCAAAAAATTCATCTCTAAATACAGCCAACTTTACATTGGCTAAATTAGCGGCTTTACTCATACTTATCACATCTTCTGCCGCAGCACGATGCAGTAACTGCTTAAATCTGTTGGAATGTTCTTTGCCTATATAACTGCCTAAATTCACTTCTTTTTTTCTGTTTACATCTGCATTGATCCATTTTCTAAACCCAATATAGCGTTGCTTATTTACAATTTCTAAATCTTTAGCGCGGTGCATTACAGCCTGAATAGATATGCCATAGGTTTCTTTTAAAGCAATAAGTTCTGAAATGCTAATTCTATTTCTATGCACTCCCAGTTCTTTTAAGAAGGTTTCTTTAGGCATTAACATGGCACCAGCAAAGCGGTGACAAAGCTTTTCAACATCTTTGGCGGGCAAGTTTTCTTTGAAATTCAAAACCAAATGCGCAAGTTCATGCAAAGCAGTAAAACGCTTGCGTTCTATACTAAAACTTTTATTTACAATAATAACAGGTATTTGGTTATTTGCCCATCCGGAAAAACCATCAAAATTTTCATTTTCTTCGGCTTCAATAACTTTAATCTCCTTGTCCTCTAATAATTCAATAACATTAGGCAAAGCATTTATACCAAGTTCCCATGCTTTTAATAATTGGTTTACTGCATTTTCTACATCATTACCACTTTCTATTTCAAGATTTTCTATTGGGTTTTTGAAGGCATAAGACAAGTTTAAAAACTCTTCTAGTTGGATATATCGTGATATGCTATCGGTTACTTTTTCCTTAATTGCCTTTTCATTTTTTACAGAGAGCTTACTTTTTTTTCTGAATTCAATATTATTGATTTGTACATTATAAGGCATGAAAAAGTAATCAACTTTTACATTAAGCGCTTTGGCTAATTGAAGCATCACTTTACTGTCTGGCATCATTTCAGCTTTCTCGTATTTTGAAATAGCATTATAACTGACGGCTCCATTCATTTTATCTGATAGTTCTCTAAGTGAGAAACCCGCTAGGGTTCTCGCAGATTTAATTCGTTTAGCTACAGTAACTTTCATGATTATTAGTTTATGTTGACAAATTTAAATAAAATACTGTTTTTGTCAACCAAAGTTACTGTTAAATCTTTTGTGTTTTGCATTTAAAACTTTTCAAAACTATCTAAAATCTGCTGTTGTAACTCGTTGCCTTTTCTAAACTGTTTTTGCAATTGTGCTTTTAGGGTTTCCATCTTGTCTTCAAAAGGGATGCCGTCGTCTTTAACAGCTTCTGTGCCAACATAAATGCCTGGGGTAAGCTTATAGTCTTGTTTGGCAATTTCTTCAAGTTTGGCTGCGTAGCAGAAGCCGGGTTCGTTTTCGTAGGCGTGATTCCCTTCGACTGCGCTCAGGGTGACAGATTGCTTCTTCGCTTCACTTCTCGCAATGACGTTGCGCCATGCGTGGTAAGTGTCGGTTGCTTTTTTTAAATCTTCATCGTCAAAGACTCGGAGTTTACGGCTTTCCATTCTGCCTAGTTTGGACATATCTATAAAGAGCACTTCATCTTCTCTTTTACGGTGTACACCATCTTTGCCATTTCGGTTTTTACTTAAAATAAAAATACATGCAGGTATGCCTGTGGTGAGAAATAGCTTATCGGGTAAACGTACAATACAATCTACCATACCATGGTCTACCATGTGTTGCCTTACATTTTTCTCGCCTTTGTTGTTTGAGGTCATCGCCCCATTTGCCATTACTACAGCTGCAGTGCCTTTATTACTCAAGTGGCTCCAAAATGTTTGCATCCACATAAAATTGGCATTGCCATCTGTGGCAAATTCTTCTTTAGACCCAAAAAGCCTAGGATCGTTTTCAGGTAAATCTTCGGGATGCCATTGGCTAACA
>Ga0307939_1000474_pt1 | contig 23383 bp, 19 predicted proteins | sample OrgLakmetagen122_FD_201844 | JGI IMG/M metagenome (GOLD analysis project Ga0307939, IMG submission 201844) | Saline water microbial communities from Organic Lake, Antarctica - #122 | ecosystem: Environmental > Aquatic > Non-marine Saline and Alkaline > Saline | place: Antarctica: Organic Lake... | reverse complement strand
CGCCGGCGCCAATACCGGCGGCGTCGAGCTGATTGCGGCGAATAACGACGATGGGCAAAGCATTGCCAACAACACCATCAACCTGACCGGCTCGCAGGGCGATGACGATTTCACCCTGACCGCCGATGCCTTCAACATCACCAGCGGCGCAGGCACCAACACGTTCAACCTGACCGGATCCTATAATGGCCAGTTGGTCGAGGGGATGAGGCTGGTCTTTGACGGCTCTGCCGGCGAGGATACGATCATCCTGAACGACGGCAATAACTTTGGAACGGGCGGTGATGGCCCTATTGGAAATGACGGTGGTTTCTTCGAGGCCATGCTGGCCGGTTCCTCGATTACGGGTGTCGAAAACAGCCTGGTCGTGAGCCCCAACACCAACTACAGCCTGACCGAAGCGACGCTGGAGGGGATCACCTCCGTGGCTGTCGCACCGGGCTCTTCTCTTGCCGTCACTGGCGCGCAGGTCGGTGCTCTTGGCGCAGGCGTGTTCTCTGTCCTCGACGCGGACGAGTTCGTGGCCTCGCCCCCGGATGCGTTCCCGACCGTGGCCATCGTTCTGGAAGAAGGCGATGATGTGACCCTGGCGGATCTCATCGACGTGACGGCCCTCGACTCGAACGTGAAGCTTGGCTTCCGTATCCCGGATAACGCGACGCTGACACTGACCGCCGAAGAGCTGCACAACTTCGTGGCCAATCCCGGCATCCTGATGGGCAACGACGATACCAACCAACTGGAAAGCGTTGGCAATCTGGTCATCACGAACGCGGGTGAGAACTTCAATCCGTTCTTTACGGGTGATGTTGCTGAGCCCGGTCTGGGCCTGCTGCCTGGCGGCGGGACGGTTGTGGGATCGACCAACAATGTCGAAATCGACCGTAGCGAGGGCGGATTCGAGCGTCCCAGCCAGGAACCGATCGACGACACGTTCCTGATCGACTCCAGCGACGGAGCGGTAACTGTTGGTCCGAACGACTTCGGCGAAGATGACGAGTTCACCCTTCCGCAAGACGCAACCAAGCTGGTCATGGAAGGTGCGAACGACATCACCTTCACGGCCCCGGTCAGCTTCGGTGACACCAATAACTTCATCGTCAACTTCGGGGCCGTCGAGGGTGTCGTCTCCGGCCTGGAGATCGTCGATTTCCATAACATCACGACCGGCATCGACCCCGACAACTGGGGTGAGGTCATCGGCAATGGCGATGCCCGCGTCGACGTGCAGCTCGGCGGCAATGTCGGGAATGTAAACAACGGCCTGATCTCGTCGGGCGTCGCCACCTATGTGGTGGTCGATCTCAACGACGGCGATCGCCAGTTCTGGACCTCTGACCCGACCGAGGATCTCGAAGTTCTGGGTCTGCAGGGCAATGACGGCCAGACCATCACCTTCGGCAATGTCCGCAACGGTGTGAACTTCCTGATGGAAGGCGACGGTTTCGCCAGCTTCGAAGACGTGCCCAAAGCACTGGAGCCGCTCGACGAATCCAATATCGGCACGCTTCAGGCACTTTTCGCGCCCGGCTCCGGCACGGTTTCGGCCACGGTAGAGGTCAACAACCAAGGTGTCGAACTCGGGGCATCTTCCGACAATCCGCCGGGGGCATTGCCGGGCGATCCGGAATTCGTGCCACGGGAGCTCTACGTCGACGGGATCGACATCAACGGCGCGCAGACCATCACGGTCAACATCTCTGATGGCGATGCCGATATCGGCGGTGCTGTTGTCGGCAATGCCGGTGTTTCCGGCGACGTGCTCGAGGACCTGTTCCTCAACAGCGCGGATGACGTGACGCTAACGGTCGATGATGGCACGTCTGACCTCGAGACGCTTGATGCGAGCGGTGTCGACGGTACGATGACGCTATTCGTGCTCGACGGTGACCCGGTTGATCTGTCGGACACGACGCTGACCGGGATCGAAGCGGTCGTGATGCAGGACGGCTCGGAGCTTCAACTGACCGTCCAGCAGGCGCTGGATGTCGGGATCGAGAATGTCAGTGTCGATGGCGCTGACGAAGGCAACGAGGCCGAACTGACGCTGAATGTCACCGAAGACTTCGATCTTGGTGAGGTCGACTTCGCAAACCTGCCCGAAGGGCTGTCGTTGCAGCTCTCCATTCAGGCCGATGCCAACCTCGACATCACGGGCGAGCAGGCAGTCGCGATGCTGGAGGCCGGCGTGACGATTGTCGACGGCTTTGACCCGGATGACGGGGATGCGCCCGGCACAGTCAACATCATCGACTTCAACCAGACCCATCTGGATGATGTTCAGGATGACGGGTCGGTGGATCCCTTCCCGTACGAAGATCTCTTCGGTTCGCCTGCCGAGTTGGCAGATCTGGCGGGGACTGTCACCACCGACGGGTCCGACGTGTACGTTTACTCCGGTGCGACCAGCGACTTCTTCGGCGAGTTCGACTGGGAGCTGGAAGGTGGCACGCTGGGGCTCACCGAGCAGTCAATGGCTGACGAGCTGGTGGTCAACAACGGTGATGTCCAGTTCTTCTTCATTCCGGACGGCAGCAATATCAATGCGGCTGACTACACGGCTATAGGGACAGTCTTCGTCAACGAATTCGGCCTTCCGGATCCGTTCAACGTGGAAAGCATCACGTTCCTCGACTCGGATACCGAGGTGGAAATCGTGCCGCTGGTGCCGCTGGAATTCGACGGGGTCGACCGTACCCTGATCGTCGGCGGCGTGCCCTTCGCGATCAACGATGACGGCACCCCGTTCAACCCTGCGACCGGCGATGCCGGCCCGGTGACCTCGGGTGTCAACCTGCTGTTCAACAACGTGTCGGGCGACAGCAACCGCAACGTCGAGACGGTCTCGATCGCCTTCGGTGAAGGCGGCAACATCATCGGCAACATCGAGATCGGTGCCGGAGAGCTTCCGGATGGCAATGCCTTCGAAACGCTGACGCTGTTTTCGAACGGCGATGAGGTCAACACGGTCCAGGATATCTCCGCCACGGGCAATAATCTGATCAACGTTGCCATCACCGCCAATGAAGCGTTCGGCGCACAGACCATCACGCTGTCCTCGCTGGAGGATGATGCAGATGGTGTCGTGACCATAACGGGCAGTGCCGATGTCACGCTGAAAGCCATCGATACCTCGGATGCCGATGTCGACACGCTGACCGTCAACACGACCGGTTACACCGGCACGCTGGACATCACCGGCGGCTCGCCGTCGATCATCGCCGGGGAAGAGCTCACCTTTTCCGGGACTGTGGACAGCACGGTTCTGCTGGACACGGCAGACCTGACACCACCGGACGATGGCAACCTCGGGGTTGACGGCAATGGTGAACTGACGCTGATTGATGCATCGGGCATGGCCGGTACGCTGGCCCTGGGCGATGTGGACAATGTCGCGGACGGCTTCACCCTGACGGGTGGAACGGGCGTCATAACGGCCAATGTTCTTGCGCTTCCTGCCGACAACTGGTCGCTGGATATCAGCGTGGCGGGTGCCGGCAGCGCCATCGACTTCGTGCTGGACGGGGATGAGGCAACGCTGACCGCAGGGTCGGTCGCGCTGACAACCGACGAGGACACCGGCGAGACCACCCTGACCTTCGGCGACGATACCGCGCTGTTGATCGAGGGGCCGCTGGACCTGTCGCTGGCGGGCTTCGACAACGTGGTCTTCGGCTCGGGTGTGACCATCGAGCTGGGCGAAGATGGCCTTGTTACCATGGATGATGACACCTTCGCCGATTTCGATGCAGCGGGCGGTACCATCATTGGTGAAACGGCCAAGACCTTTGACGCCGGGGTCGACCTGCAGGACGTTCGCGGCCTGACCGAGGTCAATATCGAGGACGAGGCAGCCGGAACGGTCACCCTGAGTTCGGATCAGGTTGCAATCGCCCGCATTGTCGATACAGACGATCCGGCTACCGATCCCGATCTGCCGAGTGACTTCGGTGATATACAGGCGCTCAACGATGCGATCGATCTGGCGATCGTCGTGAAGGAAGGCGAATCCTTCGCGGTCACCGACAACGAGATCGACGGTGTGGCGATTTCCGGCGACGGGTCGGTTGTCACCACCATCGAAGGTATCGCCGGAGCAGAGCTCACGCTGGATCCGGCATCCGGTGACAACAATCCGGGTCAGTCGATCACGGTCGACTATACGCTGGACGGTGCGGCAGGCTCTGTCACGCTGAACAACACGGCGACCAACTTCACCTCCCCGGCTGCCATCAACGCGGCGCTGGCCAGCACGCTCAGCAGCGTGGACGGTCTGAACGCAGGGGTCGCGGGCGGTGTGATCTCGGTCCAGGCGGACGATGCGGGTGTCGAGTTCGCCGTCACCAATGTCGATACCAGCGACACCAACGGTGCGGGCATCTCGTTTGCCAGCAACGTGGAATCGACCGCGGACATGTCCGGCAACACTGTCGCTGACACCACCCATGTCTTCGAGGCGCTGGCCACCGGAGGCTATCAGGTGACCGGCACCCTGGGCGGGGATTCGGCGCTCGAGATCGAGGGTGAAAACTTCATCGATCTGACTGGAGCAACCGTCCCGGCCGGACCTCTGAGCATCAACATCACCGGCGATGCCGAACTGAAGGTGAACGAGGGTGATCTTGGTGGTCTGATCGTCACGGGCGATGGGTCGGTTCAGGCCGATGTTGCCGGGCCAGTCTCGGGTGTTGATCTGAGCGGGATCGACGTCCCCTTGCAGTTCAATGTCACAGCCAACCCTGTGACCGTGGATGGTGCAACCGAGTTCAACTCGGGTCAGCCGCTGACGCTGGTCGGTCCAGAAGGCTTCCCGGCACCGGGTCCGGTCTTTGACATCACGGGTCTGGATACGGCCGGCGATGTACCGAACCTGAACCGTCCCTCGTCGGTCGAGCTGGACAATGTCGACTTCACCCTGACCGCTGCGCAGGCCGATGGTCTTGTGGTGACAGGGGCGAGCGAGGTTACCGTGGATATGGATAGCCTCGGGTCCGACAACAGCGATCTGTCGGGTATCGACGTCGATCTGGAAATCACCTCGGACGATGATTTGGACTTCGGCGGCAACCTGCCGTCAGGGCAGCCGATCAAGTTCTCCTCGAGTAGCGACATCATCTCGCTGAATGGCACCACCATTCCGGCGGGGGCGGTGGTCTCGATCGCGGCGAACACCACGCTGGATGTGACCGGGGGTACCTTGGGTGCAGGTGTCAGCTTCGTGATGGAAACCGGATCGGTGCTCGACATCACCGGGGCGCAGGCTGATGGCAAAACCATCGAAGGCGCGCCTGATCCGATCACGGGTGATCCTCAGACTCTCGGGACGGTGAACATCACCGGCCTGGACGGCACGCAGGATCTTTCGGGTATCGACGGCCCGGCCCTGGCCCTGACCTTTGCCGATGATGCGGTCGAAGGCTCCGTCGCCGCGTCGGCGATCGACGGGCAGGCCATCTCGATCGTTGGTGGTGATCCGGCCGAGGACTTCACCCTGACCATCACCGGGCTGGAGGATGCACCGGAGGCCGATCTGACGGGTCTGACTCTGGGTCTGGCCACGGCCACCGACAAGAACGTCTCGGTCGAGGTGGACAGCACCGGGGATGTGACGATCGGCGAAAATGCCGATCTGACCATCGGCGGCGTCGTAACGTCGGTCACCCTCGACGTGACCGGAACAGGGGCCGTGGACGTGGAAGATGGCGCAGATCTGAGCGGCATCGGTGCCTTCACGGTTGCTCAAGGGTCGACGCTGGTCACGGACGCCACGCTGGCGGATGCGAACTCGATCATCGAGCCTGCTGATGTGACCGGTTCGGGCAAGCTGCAATATGTCGAACTGGATACCGGTACCTTTGCCGCCAATGGCGATGTGCGGACCAACGAGTTCGTCTTCGACAGCTCGGATACCACTGTGACCATCAACGACTTCGAGGCCGAGGTTGGGAACGGGTTCTTCGTCTTCGACGACACTGATCCGCTTAATCCCATCCTGGGCACGATGAGCCTGAACCTCAGCGATTTCGACACGACGGGAACTGGCTTCGAGACTATCGCAACCGGTGCTACGCAAACGGATGTGGACGGGATCGGCGTGATCGTGGTGGAAGATGGCAGCGATCCGACTGGCCTCGACCTGTCCGGTGCCAACAATGGTGAGGATGCCCAATTGTTCTTCGCCTTCGAGAATGGTGCCGATACTGAAGTTCAGTACTGGAGCGATGATGGTGCCGGTGGCGGTACCGCTAGCGATGGTACTGTCGATGCCGGTGAACTGACCCTGGTTGCCACGCTGACCAGCACGGACACCGAGGATCTGGGCAGCGCGAACTTCACGACCTGATCTGCGGGGATCGGTCCAGGACCGACCGTTACTGCGAAAACGTCACCGCCCCCCACAAGGCATGTGGGGAGCGGTTGCATGAAGAGGGATCGCGGGGATACTGCGTGCATGGCCCACCCGTTGAAAAAGGACAGCACGATGACAGTACATGCCCGGTCCGGTCGCCCGACAAGGGTTCGGCTGGACAATGCGGATTATCCGGTTGATGCGCTTGGCCCGGAGGGGCAGGCACTGCTGGAAAACTACGCCTTTGCAGATCAGCAATTGCGGCACCTGCACAACATGCAGGCCATCCTCAACAAGGCGCGCAATGCCTATATCGCCGATCTGAAAGATGAAATCCTGCGAGCGCGGAGCGGGCTGGATTTCTCGGATCTGCTAGCCGACGATTGACCAGAAAGAGCCCGACAAATGCCCAAGATCACGATTGATGGAACCGTGTATCATACCGAGGATCTGACCGAGGATGGTCAGGCGCAGCTCGCATCTTTGCAGTATCTGGAAATCCAGCTGGATAAGCTGCGCAAGGAAATCGCTACATTCGAACTTGCCAAGCAGGACTACGCTACTGCGCTTCGGGTAGAACTGGAGGCCTCTGGCGTGGCGCCTATACCGGTCGAAGGCGATGCCTGACATTGGCGTCGCCTGGCCGACCCTGAGATCGGATTCGGCATTGCTGCGCCCGGGTCGAAACAGTAGGAACAGGCAGATTTAGAAGGAGAGGCTGATGGCCAAAGTGACCATTGACGGTGTCGAACACGAGACGGAAGAGCTTAGCGAACAGGCGCAGAACACGATCCGGTCGTTGCAATTCGTGGAACAGCAGGTGCAACAGCGGCACAACGAGCTGGCCGTGGCAGATACGGCGCGGGCCGCCTATCTGCGGGCGCTGAAAACGAGCTTGGCTCCACACAAGACCTCGGATTGAGCAGCCTCACGGTACCGCCGGAGATGCGCTGTTGAAGATGCACCCATGAAGATGCAAGGAGACCATGATGGTCAAGATCGTGATTGACGAGACGGAATACGAGACCGAGGAGCTGGAAACCAACGCAAAGGCGCAAGCCGCCTCGATACAGTTTCTGGATTCACATATGCAGCAGCTGCGCAACGAGATATCGGTGTTCGAGACAGCCAAGCGCGCCTATCAGCAGGCGCTGAAGACCGAGCTGGACAAGGTAGCCACCACGGAAAAACAGGACTGAGCCTCCTGAGCCCTGAGCATCCGGCCAAGGCACAAAGGGGTTGAGAGACCCAAAAAACGCATCTGCCATTTTCCTGTACCGGCAGGAACTGGTTTACTTGAAACGCTTTGAAGGCTTCACTAGCAGATTGGAAAGCCTTCATACGCATTGGAGTTCCGATGTCATCGAGCCACATAGTCGTTGTCTCCGTTGCGTCCCTCGCGCTTCTGGTGGGATGTGAGAGCGGCGATGCCCTTTCTTCTGAAGAGCTGGAGGCGTCCGTTGCGTCCATGACACGCAGCGATGTCACGTGGTCTCCGGATGAGGGTGTGGGCGCGCGCGAGGTGGTTGATCGTTCGCAAGGGTATGCTACGGCCCTGCGGTCAGCCATTCTGGAAAATCAGGAATTTGCGGCATCGGTCAGGCGCTACAGGAGCGCCGCTGCCCGTATTCGGGTCGCTCAAAGCGGAACACGCCCGCAGATCACCAGCAACGCCACGGCTGGGGGAATTTTCGAGGGTGGCGATATCTCCGGTACCTCCACGGGGGCAGCCGGAGAAATCAATTTATCGCAACTGATCTACGATGGCGGTCAAACACGTGCCAATATCGCCGGAGCAACGGCCCAGGCATTTGCCGCACGCGCGAATATTGCCGTGGCTGGCAATGAGGTCGGACGCAATGCCGCCAGGGCCTGGATCGACCTCTGGGAAGCCGATGCTCAGATCGTCCTCGTTGAAGAGCGGCTCAATGAGATTGGTCCGTTTCTCGATCGACTTGAACGACTGGTTGCGAACGGGATCGTCAATCGTGCGCTGCTTGCAGCCGCTGAACGACAATTTCTTGATCTGAAACTCGAAGAGGAAGATCTGCAAGCTGCCCTGCGCGATGCCCAAGAACGCTTCAACCGATATTATGGCGAACGCCCACGCTCTATTCCAGCCCCACAGCGCCTGTTTTCGGATACCGAACTGGCCCAGACAGCCAATACATGGCCGGATTCTCCAGCCTTGATCGCGGCGGCCGGAGAGTTGATAGCGGCAGAACGCGCGGTGGATGCTGCACAAGCAGAAATGCGTCCCACAGTCAGTTTGCGTACCGGAGGCAACAGCCCTCTCGGACAGGCTGAGGAGCCGGATTTCAACGTTGGCGTCGTTTTGCAGTATACATTAGGAGACGGCGGCCGTCGGAAGGCCGAAATCGAGCGTCTGGAAGAACAGCTTGAGGCCGGGCGCGCAACTTTCGAAGATACCAAATCAGCCACGCGTGTCGAAGTTGAAACATCGCTCTCACGGCATCGGGCGCTGCGCAGCAACATTCCAATTCTGGAGGAACAAATCCGACAGCTGGATGTTGAGCGTTCGACGCTGCGCTCACAGATCACGTCGGGTCAATCGGATTTCCGGCGACTGATCGAAGCGGAAATTCTGTACTACCGCGCACGTGCGCGGCTTATTGGGGTCCGGGGATTGCTGGCAGTGCTGGAAATTACGATGACGTCCACAACGGGTCAGCTTGTCGACAAGCTGGGCATCAACATCAACGCCATTCCATAGCGTTTGTTCACACTTGTTGAGCGACAACCGCTCTGACCGCCTTTCAATCATGGATGCCGCCACGAGGCTCGACACTCGACTTCATGAGAACCTGTCTGCTTGGTTCAAGCTTGGCTCCACTCCAGATTGGTTCAAGGCAGGGGTGGAAGAAGACCGAGTGAAAAAATACCGAATGACACCATTCCGTCTTCGATCCGAAGGGGGATTTTGAGGGGCTCCGTAGGCTCGATCTGATCGCCCAGTGTGTCGAGGATTAGCCTCGCAATATCCGGATCCATATAGCCTGTCTGGCGTAGCATATTCAGAAGATCCCGCCAGCCGAGGATATCAGCAACAATCTGCCCGGACACTACGCCATTTTGTGTAGCTTGAAGCTGTCCTGAGAGAAGGATTGTCGTGTCCCCAAACAGAACCTCCGCCCGTCGAACGACAAGCCTGCGCAAATCGGGAAGTCCCTGTTCGAAGATCGTGCGATTCCAGGTTCGGGAAAAACTTAACATCGTATCGGCTGTGGCGGCTGTAATCTCATGGTAGGCAGGGGGCAGTTCAGGAAACATCGCCGAGAGATCCATTTGGCGCGCATCAAGCTCCAGACGGTAGTCGTTCACCGGCGCTCCGAGACTGTCAGCCGCGCCGACTTCTGTTGAAATCTCTCGGAGCATTACCAAAAGACGTTCCGTATCCAGGCGCCATCCCGCTTCATGTGCGAGTTGAGCCGTCTCCAGTTTCAGCAGAGCGCTTCCCAAGGGCAAAGACAGCTGAGGCCTGAAAAACAATCCGATGTTGAAGCTATGGGCTTTGATTTCCAGAGCACCAAAGCGGCTTTGAATCGTCTGGGGGCCGGAAATGTCGAGATTGACAGTCTGTGGTCTGTAACTTGGTGCAGACATCTGCACCAACGGAACTGCCCAGGAAAAAAGCGGCGCGTTCTGAAATTCAACATCTGAAACGCTGAGCTGGAAATCCGTGGGGAATCCCTGCAGCCGAGTTTCCGAGAAGCGGCTGGACAGATCCCCGTAACTCTGATCCTGGAGAAGACTTTCAACCCCCTGCTTCACGGCAAGACCGGCTGCACCCCAGTAGACCAGCCACAGGACCACCGGAGCAGCCAAAATGATAACGAGCCAGCGACGCATGGCGTTCCTTTACTGTGCGCATTCCAGGTAAATTTTGGTGGATCAGTCCCGCAGCGCCAATTCCTGAATGCGTGCGACAGGCTGCCAGATGTATTCCAGAACGGTCCGTTTGCCAGACAGGATATCGACAGTTGCCGTCATACCGGGAATGAAGGTCACAGATGAGCCGTCGTCCAGCTCGATGTTGCCCTCGATAGCAATATCCGCCAGATAGTGCGTCTCCCCAGTATCTTTATTCTGAACAGCATCCGGGCTGATCCGTACGACACGCCCATCCACGGTGCCATAGCGCGATGAGTCATAAGCCGAAAAACGGATGCGCACCAAGTCGTCTACGCGGATCTCGGAAATATCTGCCGGCTTGATTTTTGCCTCGATGACCAGGTCGTCCTCTGTCGGAACCAGCTCGACCATGACGTCACCGCGATTCACATAGCCACCTGATGTTCGGAAATTGAGCCGGTTGACGATCCCGGTGACCGGGGCGCGAATAACCGTCCGACCAACGCGCTCTTCTAAAGAGGGGATGGATTCCTCGATCTCCGAGAGTTCTGCAACGGTTGTTGCAAGATCTTCCATGCTGGACTTGACATAATCATCACGGCGGTTGCGGATCTCGCTTTCAATTTCAGAAATGCCTGCGCGCGCACTTGTTTTTGATATACGGGTACTGGCCTGAGATCCCCGTGAACTTTCCAACTCGCGGCGCAGTTCCAGGAGACGTGTCTCGGATGCGATGGCCTGTCGAACCAATGGTTCCATGATCTCGATTTCCTGAGAGATTAGGCTGAGTGTGGTATCGAGCGAGCCGATCCTGGACTCTGCCTCGAGAAGATCCTGTTCCCGCTGTACGAGCTGTTGTTCCAGAATATTGATCGCACCTGCCAGTTCGGTGCGTCTGGCCTGAAACAGGCTCTCTTCGCTCGAAGCGACAGCGGGGCTCATGGCACGAAGGGAGGCTGGAATCTCGAGGTCTTTGCCAGCAATCTCTGCACGCAGCCTGGTCTCCTTGATCTTCAGGGCGGCTTGACGCTGAAGCATGCGGTTCAATTCGGCACTGGCATCGATCGGATCGATCTCGAAGAGAATATCACCCTTGTCGACCTGGGACCCCTCCGAGACATAGCGCCGGAGGATTACGCCACCTTCGGCCGCCTGAACATTCTGGTTCTGCATGTCCGAGATCACCTTGCCCTGACCACGGGTAACCTTGTCGAGTTCGGTCATATATGCCCAAACACCGAGGACAATCATAAGAGTGATCACAACAAGCAGGATGACCGAGTTTCGCGAGCGTTCTTTGCCCGACATTTCCCGTGCCATTGCCTTGAAATCCACTGCGGACATGTCTGGCTACTCTCTTATTTGTTCGCGGATGACGTCTTTTGCAGGCGTTCCGGGGTGGTATCCGAGGTTACGTTTCCATGGTCGAAAACCAGCACACGATCGGTGAGCTTCAACAACGAATTGCGATGTGTCACCACGATAAGCGTACGGTTCTTCAACCAGAATTTCAGCCGCTCCAGAACGGAATTCTCTGTCATGGTGTCCATCGAACTTGTCGGTTCATCCAGGATCAGCACATTGGGTTCATGCAGTATCGCGCGGGCCAGATTGATCGACTGACGTTGCCCACCTGACAGCCCTTCGCCCTTTTCCTTGAGCTGCAGGTCATAGCCGCTGGAGTGGCTCGCCACAAAATCATCCACGCCCGAGATCTTTGCGATATTCAGGATATGGCTATCATCATATTCGTAATAGCCCATCTGGATATTCTCGCGCAGCGTGCCCGAGAATAGCCAGGTTTCCTGAAGCATGACACCCACATTGCGCCGCAGGTCGGATTTGTCGATCTGGCGCTGATCCACCCCATCTATAAGGACGCTGCCTTCAGTTGGCTGGATCAGCCCTGCGGCGAGCCGCGCGAATGTCGACTTTCCCGAGCCCATACGCCCGACAACTGCAACTTTCTGGCCCGCTGGAATCTTTATGGACAGATCACGAATGATGGGGCTGCGTGTTCCGGAGAACGTATAGCTCACATTCTTGAACTCGATCTCGCCAGTCAAGTTTGGCCGGCTCAGACGCTGGCCATTGCCTTCCTGCCCATCGTCTTCGCTCATCAGTGTATTCAATGATCGATAGGCCTGCCGTGCGCCATTGGCGCGTGACAGGGCCGAGGCCAACTGCGTGAGAGGTGCGAGCGTCCGTCCACTCAGAATCACAGCGGCGATCATCGCACCCATGGTAATAGTCCCCTCCTGGATGAGAAACACCCCGTAGAAGATGATCATTATCTGAGCCAGCTGTTGCACGGAGGCAGCCGAATTGACGGCAAATTGCGACAGAAGCCGGTTCTTCAGTCCCAGTTCGGACTGCGAGGCAGCGGCTTCCTCGAAGCGTTTGCGCATCAGACGACCGGATCCCGTGGCCTGAACGGTGTCCAGTCCATTGAGTGTTTCAACCAGAACTGCCTGTTTGGACATGCCCGTTTCCATCGAGCCAGCGGCAATGCGCGCCAGCAGGGGCTGGATAATCAAACCGGTCAGGATGACCACTGGCACCGCGATCATCGGTACCAACGCCAGCGGTCCAGAGATTATCGAGATGACCCAGATGAAAAAGAAAATGAAGGGCAGATCGACGACGGCCACCAATGTGGCCGAGGTAAAGAATTCCCGCAGAGTTTCAAATTCCCTCACCACACTGGCCAAGGCCCCGGATTTTTCCTTGCGCTTGTCCAATTGCATATTCAGAAGCTTGTCAAAGATCAGCCGCGACATGCGCGCATCCGCCCGCTGACCTGCCCGATCGATAAAATTACCCCGCAATGTCTTGATCAGGAAATCGAAGCCAAGCGCCAACAGCACCCCGATCGTCAATGCGATCAGTGACTCGATGGCTTCATTGGGCACCACCCTGTCATAAACAACCATTATGAACAGTGCTGTGGACAGGCCCAGAATGTTTGACACCGCCGCGGCGATCAAGACTTGAATATAAAGCCATCGGCTTTGCTTGAGTGATCCCCAGAACCAGTTTTCCTTGTTTGCATTGGCCTTAACTTCCGGCTTTCTGAAGGCAAGAATGACGAAGTCCACACATCGGCTGGCAGCATCGTCACGGCTGATGGCCTCTTCTTTTTCGGCCTCCCCGGGCCAGATGACCTGCAGCTGATCAGGGTCGGAAGCATCCGTGATCAGGAAGGCTTCAGCTCTATGGGTGAAAGCGATCAGTGGGCAATGCCCCTGAGTGATGTCTTTGGTCTTCATCTCGCCAGCGCTGGCGATAAACCCTGCATTGCTCAGCGCCGAGACGGCATCCTTGGGATCGAACAGACCCTGAGACAGGGCGGGCAGGTCACGAATGGCCGAGACACTGTAATTCATCCCGTTATCCCGCAGCAGGCGCTGTACACACAAGAGCAGGGACATTTCTGCGTGGTGATCTTGCGCACTCCGAACGTCTGTATCGGGGGCCGACGGATCTTCTTCGGGGGGCGGTGCCGGATGGACAGCGGCCTCTGCGGGCTGCCCCTCAGATTTGTCTGGCACAAGATCCTCCGAGCGCGTCTGGTCGTCTGTGTCGCGCGGAGCGTCCGTGGGGCGATTGTCCTGCATTGTTCTACCTGGTTTTCATGTTCTGTGACTGCCCTGGCGCATATTCGGTCCTATATTGAAAAGCAGCGGGAATGTCCACGCATCTGGGGCACTGGAGCTATGCTGGAGTCTGGGTGACGTGGCCTGATCAAGCGGCGCGGTTTTCGGTGTCATTTACGGCGACACCGTCGGTGAATGTGACGCCTTCGATGACCAAAGGCAACTGGTTCGCGCCCTTCATAGGATAGTTGTGTGGCCGGCGACAGGTTGCGAAGCGTCATGTCGTCGATCATACGGCGGCGCAGCGGGCTTACCGCTGGTGTGGCATCAGCCATGGGATGGCCTCCTGATCAAAGGTTGGTCTCAGCAACCGAACCTTCCCATCAGGAGGCCATTCCCGCCAATAGCGACGCCCCTCCCGCATTAGCGGGTTCGTTCAATCCCCGCGTTCAGTCATCAATGGCGACGCTGTAACGTCTGGAAATTCGCTCGAGGTGGGGGCCATGAGCCCCTCGTGCCGCGCGGACCGTCTTCCTTGACCTCCTGGCGCAGGCCCTCGGCTATCGCGCGGACGCGGAAGTAGGCGCGAGCCCCTTGTCTCGCGCCTGTATCGCCACCGCAAGTTCCGCGGCGCGGTCGCAAGGTCAGGCGACTTCGGAAATATTGGCGATTCTCTGGAAGGCTTCGTTCTCTTTTATCAGCGTGTCCCAGGGTCCGATCCCGACAAGCCGCCCCTGATCCAGCACGATGATCCGGTCGCAGCGCCGCACGGTACTGAGCCGGTGAGCGATCATCAGCACGGTCTTGTCGCCGGGCAGGGCATCGATGGCCGCCATGACATCGCGCTCGGTCAGATTGTCGAGCGCCGAGGTCGCCTCGTCGAAGACGATCAGATCGGCGTCGTGATAGAGCGCGCGGGCGATACCGACGCGCTGGCGTTGTCCGCCCGACAGGCGCACGCCGCGCTCGCCGATGGTGGTGGCATAGCCCGCGGGCAGTTCGTCCCGGATGAACCCGTCAAGCCGCGCGATTTCGGCGGAGCGGCGGACAAGATCCTCGTCGATTTCCCTGGGGGGCACGCCCAGGGCGATATTTTCGGAAATACTGGCATCGGTGAGAAAGATGTCCTGCGGAACATAGCCCACGCTTTGCTGCCAGGCGCGGATATTGTCGTCGGTCAATGGCGTGCCGTCGACAAGAAGCCGCCCCTCGCTGGGCGAGAGCAGGCCCAGGATGAGATCCGCCAATGTCGTCTTGCCTGCCCCGGTGCTGCCCACGATCCCGATCTTTTCGCGGGCGCGAATGTCCAGCGAGATGTCCTTCAACCCGACATGGTCTGCATTGGGATAGCGGAAGGACACGGCCTCGAGCTCAAGGCTCCGCCTGAGCCCCATCTCGGGCGGCGGGGTCCTGGGCAGGCTGCCGGATCCGGCCTTGTCGATGAGATCGTCGTAAACCGCCTCGACCGCGGCCCCGCCTGCCTGGAGCTGCGACAGCGTGCTGTAGAGCTTTGACAGTTCCGGCAACATCCGCTGCCCGGCAAAGGCGAACACCCCCAGGGTCGGCAGGATGCCCCCGAGCGCCGCCCCGGACGCAAATCCTTGCGGATCCAGCAGCACAAGACAGAGCAGGATCACCCCGCTCAGGGCCACGGCCTGCAGGGCGATTTGCGGCAGCCCAACCAACAACTGGACCCACACCAGCGTGTGCGCCATCTTCAGCGAAGGAACCGAATATCGGGCCGCATAGGATCCTTCCCGCCCCAGCAGCTTGATATCCTTGATCCCGTTCAAGGCCTCGCTGGCGACCCGAAACCGGGCCTTGTTGGCCTGTGCGCGGGTATACCCGAACTGCTTGAGAACATGGCGGGTAAAGAAATAGATCGTGCCATAGATGCCGCCCAGAACCCCGAACGCGACCAACGCGACCAGCGGGTCGACCCACAAGAGCAGCCCGACGATCGCTGTGACGGTGCACACGGCGGCGATGAATTCGGCGGCCGGTTTCAGGAACTGGTTCACCACGAGTTGCGCTTCCGACAGGACACGCGTGGTCATCTCGCCGCTATGCCGGTCGAGGAAAAAGGCATAAGGCTGCCGCAGATAGGCGATCATGAGGCGACGACTGATGGAATGTCCGCGCATCAGTGAAAACCGGGCCAGAACGTAGCTTTTGGCGATCTGGATGAGGCTGGTGATCATGATGGCTGCGATGGCCGCGAGGCCCAGTGCGACCACGAAGGCATACTCGGAGGTGAATCCGAACGTCTCGTAGATCCAGGCCAGGGCCGAAACCCGCTCGATACGCGCAGGTTCGGACAGCACGGCCAGGAACGGCATGACCGAGCCGACCATCAGCGCCGAAGAGAGGGCCCCGATGATCACGATACCCAGCGTGATCCAGGCCTTGCGCCGTTCCCCCTTGTCCAGAAGCGCCCAGACCTTTTTCCAGTTTTCGAGATCAATCATGAGCCTGCGCTCTCGATGACGTCATTTCCACAAACCCTCTTTCCGGCCGCTTTCGGATTGGCTGGAATACACAGTAAATCAAGGGGACCCGCAAGGGCTGCACAGACGAGTCGTCCCCATGTAAGCCTATACAAGTTCGAGCCTGATGTCGTCGACCCAAGGATGACCCGAAGATGACGTGGACGCGGTCATCAAGATAGCACCCTTATACGGATCATTCGTCAACAGATCCTTAATCGTCCATGGCACGTGCCATCATTCGGCAGCATGAGCAATGGGAGCCGACGCAGAGCCATCATGCCGGGCGGGCAGTCACTTCGATGTCCATCAGCCGCTGCGCGGCCTCTTGGATCAGCTCGCGCAGAAAATCCGTATCATCGCTCTTGGCGATCGCCTCGGGAAGGTCGATCATGGTCTCGGTCATCGTGCTCTCCTTCGTTGTCATCGGTCTTTGAACAACCTCAGATCACGAAGAAGCGCGGTGGCCGCCAGCCCCGGCCGCGCGCTGCGCTACGCCAAAAGGCTCCGCGCGCGGTCTCCTACACCACTTAGCGTAATCGCCATCTCCCTTTGCACCAAATGTGGTGCAACATAGGTTGCTGCTTCGGCAGTCGAAGCAGCCTGAACATGGAGGATACCATGAGTGTATTTGCAGCGTTGGACGTGTCGCAGGAGGAAACGGCGATTTGCGTTGTGGATCGGGATGGTGGGCTTCTGGCCGAAGCCAAGGTGCCGACACGCCCGGATGCAATTGCCCGCTGGCTTGCGGAACGGGCCGAAGATCTCGAACGGGTTGGGATGGAAACCGGCCCGTTGGCCATCTGGCTCTGGAATGCGCTGACGGCGCGCGAGGTTCCCCTCGTTTGCCTCGACGCGCGCCATGCGGGCGGCGTGCTGAAGATGATGCCGAACAAGACAGACCGCCATGATGCCGCGGCCTCGCCCAGATCGTGCGCACCGGCTGGTTTAAGGCCGTGCAGATCAAGAGCCACGATGCCTATGTCAATCGGGCGCTGCTTACGGCGCGCGACGCCCTGGTGGGAATGCGGGTCCGGCTGGAAAATGAGATCCGGGGCCTGTCTCGAAGACATTTGGCGTGATGTCAGGCCAAGCGCGTTGGTGGGTTCAAACGACGGGCCGAGGAAATCATCCGAGGCGAGCTGGCGGTCTCTCCGGAACTCGTTCCGATCTTCGAAGCTCTGATGCAGGCCAGGCGCGACATCCTTGCCCGCATCGCCGCGCTCGACAGCCGGATCCGCTCGATCGCCAGGCGTCATGCGACTGTTCGACTGCTGATGACGGTGCCCGGCGTCGGACCGATCACCGCCATGGCCGTCGTTGCGGCCTTCGACGATGCCTCTCGATTCCGACGATCTTCCAGCGTGGGGGCCTATCCCGGTTTGACGCCCCGGCGATACGACTCCGGCGAGATCAGCCGCAATGTGCTGTCTCATAACCGTCTCATAACCGTGCCCCAGTACAATGACACTGGGCCCCGGATTTCCGGGACCCAGTTGTCGCTCAGTTCAGCGACCAATTCAGAGTCGCGATAATGTCCTGCAGACGCGCCCCCGTCCAGTTGGTTTGCGCATCGAAGTCCTCGATGCCGGGGGAGTTCCAGTCGAAGGGGATCGTCCGAACCTCGTCGAGCACCTCGCCAAGGGTATCCCGCGCGCTTTCCAGAAGGCGTCGGATATCTCGATCAGAGCTCCCTGGTTCGAGATGCAGCGCCGATAGCGCTTCGAGCGCATACGCCGCGCGGTGCCGTTTCGCTACTTGGAGTACTTGAGCGAGCACATCGGTCTCCGTGTCCAAGTAGATGCCGAGGCGCCTGAGCGCGAGTATCAAGACATCAGCGTCACCGGCTGACGGTTCGAAGTGGATGGGTATGATCGAGTTCATGTGAAACTCCATTTGTTTTGGAGTTGATCCGGCAAATTTTCGATTGCCAAAGGCCGCGTGGGATGGAGCGGCAACGCCGCTGCGACCGTCAGTTTGTCACGCAAACTATTGTCGTCTTGCATGACGGGTCTTCGCCAGATTGTTCCCTGACGAAAACTCTTGATCATCTTTCCTTTCTAAAGCTAATTTGAGCGACGCTTTCCTGGCCGGCCCTCGCAAAGAGGGGCCGGCCAGGAAAGCGTCGATGAATTTCCAGCACGTCCGGTATCCGTGGACTTCGCGGCACGGGCTTTTGCATTATTTCGATTATAATGTTAAAGTCAAAAGGCGTCACGAGAAGCGGTTCGCGGCGGTTGAAGCGGCCCACGGAAATTGTTGAGAATGGATGCACTCCACCCCGTGCGGGTGGTATGCCCCTGTTTTCAACAAGGCGCGGAAACAAGGGAAAACGCGGCGGTTCGCGGCGGCGGACGGCGGGCCGGTCAGACGTCGAGATCGACGCCTTTGGAGCGTTGCGACGTCACATAGCCCCCGAATTCTTCGGCCGCGCGGACACCCTCGGATTGATCATATGTCCGCGTCGTCGCAATATCGCGGTGACGCAGAAGCGTGGAGGCGGCGTGGACTCCGCCCTCGAGATGCTCGGCGGCGTCGGTCGCCACGTTGTCGCGAAGCCGGTGAACCGGGATGCGCGTGCCGAAAGCCGCCCGCGTCAGGTTTCCTGTCAGGCGACCGATCTGTGCCTCACTGATCGCCATGCCTCGTGCTTTCATCGACGGGAACAGGCAGTCGCCGTCATCAAAGAGCGGACGATACATCGCCCGGTACTCGCATAACGCGGCATGCAGGCGCGCGTTGCGGAACACCGTGTCCCGCCCGTCGGATCCCGGCTTCAGACGCTCCAGCATCTTCAGGGCGCTTGCAGGAAGACGGATATGGATATGACCGGCTTCCAGCAGGAAAAGGCTCTGCTCGAAGGCCAGGCATGACAGGGCCCGCGCCCGCTCCGGCAGGGACGTGCCCACGGCCAGAATCAGGCCGTTGCGAAAGTCCTTGGCAGCGTGAAGCCCACGCATCGGACGCTTGCGGGCGCCATCTATCAACGAGAACCCCAGGTCGTAGATTGCCCGCGCCGTGACCAGTTGTGCGCCGGTTTTCGTGGGCGTGCCACGACGTCTGGACCGCTCGCGCCAGTCCCGGATGACGAATTCGCACCCGCGAGACGGATAGCCCGGGTCGATCAGCGTATATCCGGCATGAATGCGCTGACAATAATTGGTGGCGGTGCGCTCGGACACGGGGTCATCCCGGCGATCCACGCATGCCCGCGCATATTTCTCCAGATTTGCACCGGTCGGCGCAATCGGCATATCGCGTGCGTCACAGAAGCTGATCCATGCCGCGACTGCATTGATGATAGCGAGCAAGTAGTCCGCACTCCAGGGCGCATGACCCGCCACGGTCCTGCCGGTTTCCGACGCCGTTATCCGCTCCTGGAACACGTCCTGCCAGGCACCCGGCAGCCGCCCGACAGCCGACCGGGCCTTTTGATATTTCGAGGTGACGGGGGCTTTTCGAGACACCCGCGCTTCGCGCAACACGCGGGCAAAATGAGCGGTCGGCGCAGCCCCCCAGATCTCGGCCGCGCGTTTCTGGACATGGGCGAACTCGGCCAGCGCCGGCGCGCCCACCTCGGCCAGCCGTTCGGCCAGCCGGGTCTGCAACGCGTCTGCGGTCGGGACACGCGCCGCAAACCCGTCCGCGGGGAGGAGGCTCAGCAGCCCGGTGTCGTGATGATCGTGTGGTTGGTCGCTGCGGGACGTACTCATTGCGATGTCTTCTCCTGATTGATCCAGTCCTGCCACTTGTCCAGCACCAGGCTCTCGTCGAGTTCAGCATAGTGATCGAGCGTGGTCTGCAGGCTCTCGTGTCCAAGCAGACGTTGCACCGCTGGCAGGTTGTCGATGCTGTCCTTCAGCCAGATCCAGCCGATCAGGTGGCGGTAAAGATGCGGGTTGATGGCGACACCGACATGGCGGCTGACAAGCCGTGCCACGCGGCCCAGAAGGCTTGCGTAGGATCGACCGGGCTCAAACTGGTGATCTGCCGCCTGGCTGGGGAATAGATACGGGTTGTCTTCATCTCCTTGTCGAATAATGATCGGGCGGATCGTATCGAGATACTTGCGCAAGAGCCGGCTCGTGCTCTCGAAGAGCGGGATCACGAGATCGGGATCATCGGCCCCACGCATCTTGACCTCGGTGGAGGGCACGACGATGCGCGCCTTGCCCTCTTGCCACGAAATCCAGTCCAGAAGACAATTCACGACATTGCTGGTGCGCGGGGCCCGTGCGAGCAGGATGTCATGCGCGAGTGCAGCCATCACGTCCTGGGCAAGAGCCGGTGTCATTACGTCGGCGTTTTTTGGTGCCACACCGTGCTTCTTGCGCCAGGCCTTGCGCCGTTTCGCGATGTCGGCATTCACGCCCGCGACAACCACGTCCGACATGTTGAGCAGTTTCCTGATCCTCGGGTCCGTGAATTGCCGCAGCTTCGCTTTGTTGCGCGGGGCGATGCCGCGGTTCGCGACGCGGTGCCGCGCGATCAGATCATTGATCACCTCCAACGGCTCGGGCTGAGCTTCGTAATAGTCCCGCGCGATCTTCTTCATCGTCTTGAGCACGCTCGCCACATACCCGCTTGAAAACGCCCCTTGGTTTGCGTCTGCAAGTGCATCCGCAGCGGCCTCCAGGAACTCCGGATCACACAATTCCTCAAGAGAGTCGGGGACAATCTCCGTCGCCGCGATGATAGCTTTCGCAAGCGATGTGACATAACCGCGGCGCGTCACGAGGGTGCGGTCCGACCATTGGCTCTTTCGCGTAAGAAAGCCGTTCCTGGCGAGCTTGTCGGCGTCGCTTTTGCCTTCCGCTCGCTCAGGCTTTCCCGATCGTTTCCGTTTAGCCGTGCGCGCCGCCCGCAGTCGCGCTTTCTTCTCCGACACATCTGTGTCCTCGGCATCGAGCTGCGCGATGAAGGCGTTTCGTGTTTCGCCGGACCTGGAAATATCGCCGCGCGCCCACGGTGTGATGTGTCGATCAAAGTCCTCGAGGATCGGCGCGATCAGCGTGTCGTCCAGCTTGTACTTGTCACGGCCGTCAGAAAAGGGGTGCTTCACCGCAGGGAGCCGAAATTGCCGGAAAGCCTCGTGCGCCGACAGCGTCGTGATCATATGTGCGATCTCGGCCACATGTGCTCGGCATTTTGCCTCGGTCTTCGACGAGATCTCGAGACGATGCGCGTAGTATGCTGCGAGCACGTCGCGGGTGATGTCGGGGAGGGCAAGTCCCCGGTCATGGAGGTAAAGCAGGAAGGACCCGGAAATGAGCTTGTACGATTGCGGCAGCTGGCTCTCAGCGATCGCGGTGTGTAACGCCCCGTGCTCGCCGCCAATGTCGGTGACATTGCGCGATCGCTGCCGCCCCATTGCGATAGTCAGCGCCTTCAGAACATCACTCTTGTACGTTGCGTATGTTCCCGAAGCCACGCCGAAGCTGGCGGCATTGTGCGTCTCGAAATACTCGATCACGTCGCGTCGGCAGACGGGTTTTGTCTCCGGGGTCCAATCCGCTTTTCGAAGCATGGTCCGGACACGGCTGCACAGGGAATGGTATCCCTGCTTTTCGAGCCGACGCAGAAGTTCGGCATAGGTCATGGTCTCGAAACCGGCCGCCGAGACGAGATCGACGCCCGTGGCATTCGATAGCGCGACAAGGCTCTTGTGACGGGGCCTCAGGCCCGGGATATTGAGCATATCCGAAACGGCCTTGGGGTTGAGGTGCGCCCGCAGCGACAGAGCGCGCATCGACTCGCCGCTTTCGGAGATATAGGATCTGAGAGCAGTCTGGACGGTCATTCCGGTTTCCTTTTCAGAGAGGTTTTGAACCGTCACTCGCCGTCGAGATCGAGATCCGGTCTTCCAACAGAAGAAGACCGGGCTCGAACCTCGAAAAGTGCGAGCTGCTCTTCGGTCACGCACCACCCCTTTCCCAGCTTGGTTGCGGGCAGTTTCACGGATCCGCCCGGAACCGGGCATCCCTTTAGGATCCAGTCCCTGATCGTGCGGGGATGGCGTCGAAATTTTCGGGCAACCTCGGCAACGGAATAGAAGTTTTGGCTCATGATGTTTGTCCTCCCTGCAATCATGGAGGAGTTAGGAACAATCGGCGGCACTCAAAAATGCATTGCCGGCAATTCTCCAAAAAACATGCGATGCCGCGATCTTATCATCCTCACGTTCCGGTCCGCGGCAGCGGGATCGGAACGACCTTGTTATCGTCGCCAGCTTGATGCCGAGGATCCGGGGCCTTGGCGCGCCACCGAGACAACACTTCCCGCACGCGCCGTTCATTGCGTTTGCGTTCATTGAGGTTCAGGCGCGCCAGCGTCGCATCGTGACGCTGACGAAGCGCCTCCGGGTTTGCTTGCGGGCCGTCGGTCCCGTTGAACAGCAGCGCGGCCGGCTCGAATTGCGCCAATGCGTCCAGGATAGCGGAGATTTCGTCACCTTCGAAATCGGCGCGTTGCGCCCGGCTCAACTTGCGGGTGACATTGCGTTTTGTGACAGGCTTGCCATCATCTGCGAGACGCTTGGACACGCCCGCTATGCGCTGTACCTTGCTGGTGGCGCCGGCGTCGTATCGTTGGATCAAGGTCAGCGCCGAGCGGAAATGATAGTCCGCGAAACGCGTCGCAAGTTCGGCGGTTTCGACATCGATCTTGCGCCGGGATTTTCCCAAAAGAAATTGCAGGACCGGCAGGTAACGGAGCGTTGCAAAGCCGATGCGCCGGATAAAGGAGCGCGGAAGATCCGAGCGTCCCCATGTCTCGCGCAAAGAGCGTCACCAGGATTCGAGGTAGGGGACGACCTCATCATCAAGGGTATATTCACCTCCGGCATTTTCCTGAGCACATAACGCTTGCCAGATCTGACGAAGCTCCGCTCGGCGCGTGTCATGCGTCCCGCCCGCAAAATACAGGAAGTGATCGTACATGTCGGTGTCTGTGCGGGGTGCGCGTTCCGGGATCATCCGATCACCGGTTCCGATAACATCCGATCAGTGATTCCGATTTGATCCGATCACCTGTTCCGGGGCATCCGATCAGTTGGGTGTTCCGGCCGGGATGCGCGTCGT
>Ga0307939_1000458_pt1 | contig 23688 bp, 29 predicted proteins | sample OrgLakmetagen122_FD_201844 | JGI IMG/M metagenome (GOLD analysis project Ga0307939, IMG submission 201844) | Saline water microbial communities from Organic Lake, Antarctica - #122 | ecosystem: Environmental > Aquatic > Non-marine Saline and Alkaline > Saline | place: Antarctica: Organic Lake... | reverse complement strand
TGCTCGAACACCATCCGGACCGCTCGTGCGCGGACCTCGGGCGAGTAGCGATTTGCCATTTTGCTTTTTGTCATAACCGTCATCCTTACTTAAGTTGACGCTCTCCGACAGACCCGGGGCGATTCACTGCGCCTTGCTTACTGCGCCGGCCCGTCGCATGATCACCGACAAGCGGGCAAAACTGTTGCGGCTCGATCCCGCTTCAGCTTCTCCGACGAAGCTGTCGAGTTCTGGCCAGAGGCGTATCGCCTCGTCGAGCACGGAATCGCTGCCCTCGACATGGAGGCCCGCCCTGATCATCGTCTCGGCGCGCGCGTAGCTCCCCAGGTAACGCCGCGCCTGCGAGATAAGCGCATTCTCATCGGCACCAAGAGCACCCGGCAGACTTCGCGAGACAGAGCGTAAGAGATCGATGGCCGGGTAGCGCCCTCGTTCGGCGATCTGGCGGTCCAGCACCACATGCCCGTCGAGGACCCCGCGCAAGATGTCGGCGATCGGCTCATCCATGTCCGACCCGGCGACGAGGACAGTCAAAAGCGCCGTGATGTCCCCGGCGTGTCCTTCGCCCGGACCGGCCCGCTCGCAAAGTGACATGATCGTCGGCGCGGTCGAGGCCGGATAGCCGCGCAGGGCCGGCATTTCACCCGCCGAGACCGCGATTTCGCGGTGCGCCTCGGCAAATCGCGTGATCGAATCCGCCAGGAAAAGGACATGTTGTCCCTGGTCGCGAAAATGCTCGGCCACCGCCATGGCCGTCCAGGCGCAGCGCCGGCGCACCAGCGGTGAACGGTCCGAGGTGGCCGCGACGATCACCGCGCGCCGCATGCCCTCCGGCCCCATGACATTGCGGATGAAATCCCCCAGTTCACGGCCCCGCTCGCCGATCAGGGCGACCACCACCAGATCCGCCTCCATGTTGCGCGCAAGTTGCCCCAGCAGCATGGATTTGCCTACGCCGGAGCCTGCGAACATCCCAATCCGCTGTCCCCTGACGATCGGCAGGAAGGTGTTGAACGCGGCCATTCCGGTCTCGAGCCGGTGGCCGAGAGAACGGCGTCGGGCGGGAGACGGTGGATCCGCGCGCACAGCACGGGCCTGCGTGCCGCGCTGGAGCGGGTGATCGTCGAGGGGTTGTCCATAGGGATCGATCACGCGCCCGAGCCAGTCAGGCGAAGGAGCGATCGTCGCGGCCCCGATCAGGCTGACTCGATCGCCGAGCGCCAGACCCTCCACCGATTCGTCGGGCAACACGAGCACCGATGCCTGGTCAAGCTGCAGGACTTCGCCGGTGCGTGTCTGCCCCTCCCGGGTATGGATCCGCACCCGGTCCCCCAGCCGGGCCGACGACGACAGGCCGGAGACGCGGAGGGCCGCTCCCTGTACCGACGCGACGCGCCCGACATCGTGCAGCGCACAAAGCGCCGAGATCTCTGCTCGCAGGCCGTCAATCTGATTCTGGGTCATTCGAACGCTCCGATCATGTTCTGAAAACAATTTCTAAAGGAATCAGGGTTAAGCCTTGATTGAAGCAACCAAGGGAGACGCCCTGATGTTCGAAAAACTTGACATCTTTCGCATGTCGCACGCGATGGCCACCCACGCGGGCGCCCGGCAGGCCCTCGTGGCGCAGAACATGGCAAATGCCGACACGCCGGGATACGCGGCACAGGACATTGAGCCGTTCCACACGCTTTACGAGGCGCAGGGCGGCGCAATCATGCCACGGGCGACGCGCGAGGGTCACCTCATGGGTCACGACACCCGGATGGGGATGTCACCATCGGACAGAGACGGTGCGCAACGCGATCCCAATGGTAATTCCGTGGCGCTGGAGACCGAGATGCTCAACGCGGTGGAGGTCAAGCGCCAGCATGACCGCGCGATCACGATCTACAAGTCATCGCTCACTCTGCTGCGCACCGCGCTCGGTCGCGGCTAAGGAGGGCATCATGAGCGATTTTTCAAATGCCCTTTCCGTCTCGGCCAGCGGGCTCAGGGCACAGACCCAGCGGCTTGTGCACGTCTCCGAGAATATCGCGAATGCCGACACGCCGGGCTACAGGCGCAAGACGGTGGCGTTCGAGACGGCGTTCCAGGGGGCCGGCACGCCGGGCATTGTGACGCCGGGTCCGGTACAGCTCGACCGGCGTGAACTGAGCCAGGTGTATGATCCGGGTCATGCGCTGGCCGACGAGACCGGGCAATACGACGGTTCCAACGTCGATCTCATCATCGAGATCGCGGACGCGCGCGAGGCCCAGCGCAGCTACGAGGCCAATCTCAAGATGTTCGAGCAGGCCAGGCAAATGTCGTCGCGCCTGATGGAACTGTTACGCCGATAAAGCTGACCAAGGAGGTCCGGAATGGATATCACAGCACTTCACGCCGCACAGAAATACGCAGCCGTCAAGCCGGCGACGGAGCCTGAACCGGGCAGCGCGGGCGCGGCCTTTGGCACCATGGCCCGGGATTTCGCGGCCACCTTGCGGGAAAGCGAGGAGCTCGCGACCGAGGCGATGACGGGAAAGGCGGATCCGCATGCCCTTGTGCAGGCGCTCGCGCAAACCGAGCTGGCCGTGGAGGCGGCGGTGACTGTCCGCGACCGCGTGGTCGAGGCGTATCAGGAAATCCTGCGCATGCCGGTCTGACGCGATGCTCGATGAGGTCCTCTTTTTCGACACGATGCGCGAAGGGCTCTGGGTGGCGCTGATCATCTCGTTTCCCATTCTTGCCGTGGCGTTGATCGCCGGTGTTGTCGTGGGGCTCTTCCAGGCATTGACCTCGATCCAGGAAATGACGCTGACCTTCGTGCCCAAGCTCGGCGCCATCGTTCTCGTGTTCTGGCTCAGCATGGGGTTCATGACGCAGACACTGGTGACATTCTTTCAGGATCGGCTCGTGCCGATGATCATAGGGGGCTAGGATGGAAGCATCGGGATACACGACATTGACCCGTCAGTCGGGTCTGATGAGTGAATTGCGGATCGTGGCCAACAATATCGCGAACGCGGCGACGACAGGCTACCGGCAGGACGGGCTGGTCTTTTCCGAATACGTCAAACGAACGGGCGGCGGCGAGTCTTTGTCGATGGCGCAGGGCAATGTCCGAAGCCTGTCTGCACGGCAGGGAGCGCTCGACCAGACCGGGGGTCGGCTCGACATGGCGATCGAGGGGGATGGTTTCTTCGTGATCGAGACACCGGCTGGTGAACGCCTGACACGGGCGGGAAACTTCACGCGGTCGGCGGCGGGGGATCTGGTCACCCCGGACGGGTTCCGCGTGCTCGACGCAGGCGGCGCGCCGGTCTTCGTGCCGCCCGATATCACCGATCCGGGCGTCTCGCCCGACGGTACGGTCAGCGACGGCGATCGCCCGATCGCGCAACTCGGCCTCGTGCGACCTGTCGAGGGAACGGATTTGCTGCGCGAGGACGGTGTCATGTTCCGGGCCGAGGGCGAGGTCGAGCCCGCGCCGAAGGCACGCATCCTGCAAGGTTTCCTCGAAGCGTCAAATGTCGACCCGTTAGGTCAGATCGCCCGGATGATCGAGGTGCAGCGCGCCTACGAGGCGGGCCAGAGTTTTCTCGATGCCGAAAACGAGCGGATGATGAAAGCGCTCGACACATTCACCCGCTAACAGGGAAAGAGACACGACATGCATTCTCTCAAGATTGCCGCAACCGGCATGGCCGCCCAGCAGATGCGGGTGGAGACGATTTCCAACAACCTCGCCAACATGTCCACGACAGGCTATAATACCCGCCGCGCGGAGTTCGCCGATCTGCATTACCAGCAGCTGGCGCGCGCAGGAACGATCAATGCCTCGGATGGCACCGTCCTGCCGACGGGCGTGCAGCTTGGGCTTGGCGTGCGCCCCTCGGCGATATCGGTGGATCTCGCGCAGGGCTCGCTCAGTGAGACCAACGGCGATCTCGATCTGGCGATCGAGGGCGCGGGCTATCTCGAGGTGACACTGCCTTCGGGCCAATCGGCCTACACAAGGGACGGCGCGTTGAAGCGCTCGGCCGAGGGTCTGATCGTGAATTCCGAAGGCTTCGCGGTCGCCCCAGAGATCACCATCCCCGAGGACGCGCGCAGCATATCGATCAATGCCGAAGGCGAGGTCTTCGCCTTTTTCCAGGACGAGCCAGAGGCGCAGTCCATCGGCCAGCTCAACCTCGCGGGATTTTCCAATCCCAAGGGGCTGGAGGCGATCGGCAGCAACATGTTTCTCGAGACCGAAGCCTCGGGTGCGCCCAACGTGACGACGGCCGGCCAGGACGGTCTTGGTACCCTGCGCCAGGGTTACCTTGAGGACAGTTCGGTCGATCCGGTGCGTGAGATCACCGAATTGATCGAAGCGCAACGCGGCTACGAGATGAACGCCAAGGTCATTACTGCGGCAGACCAGATGCTCAGCGCGACGACACAGGTGCGGTGATGCGACATGCGCTCGTTTTCCTGATGGTTGCGGCATCCGGGCCGGCCGTGGCGGACATGATCGTGCCGACCCGCACGATCCGGGCGACCGAGATCATCGGTCCCGCGGACGTCCTGCTGAAATCCGGCGACGGGAGCGGAAATGTGACCCTCGAGGAGCTGATCGGCAAGGAGGCCCGCGTTGCGCTTTATCCGGGGCGCGCGGTCCATGCCCATCACGTGGGGCCGCCGACCCTGGTGGAGCGCAACCAGGTGGTGCCGCTCATCTACACGCGGGGCGGTTTGCGGATCGCGACCGAAGGGCGCGCGCTCGCGCGGGCCGGGGCCGGGGAGTACGTGCGGGTCATGAACCTTGCCTCGCGGGCGACTGTCACGGGCAGGGTCTCTGCAGACGGCCGGATTGAAGTGGCGAAGTAAACGGACGACTGGAGAAAGTATGCCGTGTTTTCAGAAATATGTGCTTTGGACCCTTGTCGGGGTCGTGGCTGGCTGCGGTCGCATGGATCACATCGGCAAACCGCCGAGCTTCACACCGACGAAGAACGCGCGCGAGGAAGTCGCCATGCTTGATCCCGGGCTGCCGGTGCAATCGGCGAACAACAACGTACCATTCGGCCAGGCCTCGCTGTGGAGCGCTGGTAAGCGGTCGCTGCTCGGTGACCGGCGCGCCGCGCGCCGCGGGGACATCATGACCGTGGTGATAGAGATCGATGAAGAGGCGCGAATTTCCAACGCGACCCAGCGCTCGCGCAACGGGTCCGAAGACCTTGCGATCCCGGATCTTTTCGGATTGCCGCAGCGCGCCAATCCCGACCTGCCGAATGGGGCCACTCTCGACCCTGCGGTCGGGATCGAGTCCCGCAGCCGATCCGGCGGCGATGGGTCCGTACGGCGCAGCGAGGAGCTGACGCTCCGTGTCGCGGCCACCGTGATGCGGGTTCTGCCCAATGGCGTTCTGGAGATCCAGGGCTCTCAGGAAGTACGCGTGAATTTCGAACTTCGAGAGCTTCTGGTCACGGGCTTCGTGCGGCCGGAGGACATTTCGCGGCAGAACGAGATCACCTATGACAAGATCGCCGCGGCGCGTATTTCCTATGGTGGGCGTGGGCAGATCACGGATGTGCAACAACCCCGCATCGGCCAGCAAGTGCTGGATGCGATCTTGCCATTCTGATCTGATTGTAAAGGAGAAATCGCATGATTCGTAAGGTTGTTCCCCTGATCCTTGCACTTATGGGCACAGGTGGCGGCGTGGCTGCAGGGATGTGGCTGAGCCCGGCGGCGCGCGATGACCGCGCCGCCGTTCCGGAGGGCAACACCGGCCCGCGCGAGGATCGGAAAGCCGCCGAGGCCGCGCTCGACACCGAGTTCGTCAAGCTCGACAACCAGTTCGTCATCCCGATCGTCCAGAGCGACATGATCAGTGCAATGGTGGTCATGTCCCTGAGTGTGGAGATCACCCAAGGAAACACGCAACATGTGTACGAGCGGGAGCCCAAATTGCGGGACGCGTTCCTGCAGGTGCTTTTCGATCATGCCAACATGGGCGGGTTCGCGGGCGAATTTACCGATTCCAACACCATGGACGTCCTGCGCGTGGCGTTGACGGAAAAGGCGGAGCGCGTGCTTGGAGATGTCGTGCGCGGCGTATTGATCACCGGGGTCGCGCGCCAGGATCTGTGACCGGGTATGCCGTCAGCCCGATATCCATCCGTCGAGAAGCCCGAGTTGAGCACGCGTGTTCTCTGCATGCGCCCGGGCATCCTTGACCTGCTGCGCGCGGTCGGCCGACGCCATGCGTTCCACGGTTTGTGCCTTGCCGAATGCACGGCGCAACTTGGCGACGCGCTGCCCCTTGCGACCGAGCACGTGCGCCAGCTCTGTCAGAAGCTCCGCTCTCTTGCGACCCACCCAGCCCTGCCAGATCATGTCGCCACCGATCTGGCGCAGACCGTCGAGATCGGCCTCGGGCAGGGAGCGATTTGCCATGCATTGCGCATCGAGCCGCGCCAATGCCTCGCGCAAGCGGTTTTCTTCCGCGACAAGCTGTTGCAGGTGCGTCACCTCGGCACGGTAAAGCGCGTCTGTCACTTGGACAAGAACGGTGAGGTCAGGAGTGTTCATCGCTTGTGTCCAGCCCTGCGACGCATCTGATCGGCGAACCGGATCGCCGCCGCGACGGCGCGATATTGTGACGCGTCCACTTCCTGACCGATATCGGTCCCGGCGTAGAGCGCGCGTGCAGCGGGGGGATCGCTATGCACCGGCACGCCGTGCTCGAAGGCGGCGTCGCGTATGGCCTTGGCGAGGTGATCGACCCCCTTCGCCACGCAGGTCGGTGCCGCGCCGGGTGCGCGGCTCCATTTCAGGGCCACCGCGTAATGGGTCGGGTTGACGATGATGACATCCGCCTGCGGCACGTCGGCCATCATGCGATTGCTGGCAATCTCCATCGCTTTCTGCCGCCGCTGCTGCTTCACGTGGGGATCGCCCTCGTTCTGCTTGTGCTCGTCCCGGATTTCCTTGTGTGACATCATGTTGCGACGACGGTGATCATAGTGTTGCCAGAAAAAATCGACCGCCCCGATCGCCAAGGCAATGAGCAGAACGACGAACAGGAATTCCAGCGTCATGCGGGCCATCTGACCGCCGATAATACGAGGCTCCGCGTGCAACGAGCCCGCGATCTGCGGGAGCCGCCCGGCGAGGTAGGCGCCAAGCAAGGCACAGAAAAGCAACAATTTCAGCGCACTTTTGGCAAATTCGAAAAGCCCGGTCGGGCCGTACTTGTTCTTGGCGTTCTCGACGGGGTTGATGCGTGAAAGCTTGGGTTCGAGCTTTGACGGTGCGACCACGAAACTGCGCTGCGCGAGTACCGACAGAAGCGCCATCCCGGCGGGTAGGGCGAACCAGACGGCCATCGAAACGCAGATGGCAAGCAACACCCCGCCCAGGGCGGACGACCCGCCACCACCATGCGGTTCGAACACGTTCGCCGCGAACACGTTTGAACGGCTGAACATCAGCATGAGAGAGGCGCTTATGTCGCTGATCGATACCGCGCCGGCCGACACCGCGGCCAAGAGAAATCCGGCATATGATCCGGCCGTGTTGAGATCGGCGGAACGTGCCAGCTCGCCTTTCTTGCGGGCCTCGTCCAGCTTGTGTTGGGTCGGCTCCTCGGTCTTGTCGGTGTCGTCATCCTGCTCGGCCATCATCTATCCCCGACAGGATTAGCCATGAACCCGTTCAACGCCTCGACCCAGAGTGCGAGCATTGTCGGCGCGATCAGCATCAACAGCCCAAGACCCGCTGCGGTGATCGCCGGGGCGCCGACGAAGACCACCATGAGCTGCGGCATGGCGCGGTTGATGATGCCCAGTGTCAGGTTGTAAAGCATCGAGGCGACCACGAAGGGTGCAGCCAGCGTGAAGGCAAAACCGAACGCATGCGCCACCCGCGCGATCCCCCATTGCGCCACATCCGGGGCGGCCAGGCCCGCAGCCAGTGGAAAGGCGCGATAGCTGAGAACCGCCATCTCGGCCAGACGCACATGCAGACCGAGGATCATCGCGAGCGCAATGGCGCCGGTCACCAGCACATGCCCCATGGCCGGGATCGGTATGATGCTTGCACTGCCGATAACCTGCGCGAGCGAGGTCGATTGTGCCGCGATGGATCCGGCCGTCTGCAACGCGAGTATGAACAGGCGAATGCCGATCCCGAGCAAAAGTCCGACGCTCGTCTCGGTCAGGACAAGGTTGGCCAGTGCTGATGTCGTGCCCGATGGAGGCACAAGATCGGGTGCTACCGCGGGTGTCACGATGGCGGTCATCGCAAGCGCGAGCCCAAGCTTGATCCGCACCGGCACCGAGCTTTCCCCGAAGCCCGGAAACAGGGCGATTATCGGCGATATACGCAGAAGAACCATGAAATGCAGCCACAGGAGATTATCGGTGATCTCAAGCGCCTCCATCAGCGCAGTCATGCCGCAACCACCCCGACAAGGGCCGGCTTGGTGTCGATGCCGATTTCCTCGAAGGACAGAACCGGCGTGGTGATATGCTTTGCCGCCAACGCGGTGCGAAGAAACCGTCGCCGGTGCGTTGACGTGACGACGGCCGGCGTGATTCCGTTCTCAGCCGCGCGCTTGATTTCTTCGCCGACAGCGGAGGTGAGGGTGTTGAAGAGGTCCGGGGGAAGTGCGACATCGCGCCGGCCCTTGTCCCCCTCGACCTGGTACGTGGTAAACGTCTCTTCCCATTCGGGTGCAAGCTGTATCAGGGGGATGGAGCCGTCGTCGCGCTGGAACTCCGCGACCAGCTGGAACCCGAGGCGTTGACGGACATGTTCGCATATCGCCTCGGGTGTTGGCAGGTGTTGACGCGCTTCCGCCGTTGCTTCGATGATCAGCGAGAGATTGCGGATCGAAACCTGCTCGGCCAGCAGCAGGCGCAACACGGCATGCAGAAGATCGGGGGAAACGCGGTCGGGAATCATCTCGTCGAGCAATTTGCGGTTCGCCTCGGCGCGCGTCTTGTCGGTCAGGTTCACCATTTCATCCAAGAGACGACGCATCGCTTTCATGGTCAGAAGTCGGCTCAGGTTGCGGCGTATGACTTCCAGCAGATGGGTGGCGAGAATTTCGGGCGGCGCGACGAGGGTGATGCCGTCAAGGGCCGCCTGATCCCGGTTCGCATCCGAGATCCAGCGCGCTGGCGCGCCATAGACAGGCTCGGAAATCGTGTCCCCGGGTGGAAGCCCGGGATGGCGCTCGGGATCGAGGGCCAGCAGATGGCTGGCGCGAAGGGTTGCGCGGGCCTGTTCCACGCCTTGCACGCGGATCACGTAGCTCTCTGGCGGCAAGCCCGGCTCGTCGGTGAGCCGAATTTCCGGCAGGATCAGGCCATACCGCGTCGCGATGAAGCGTCGCATGTTGGCGATCCGCGCATCCAGCCCCGCACCGGGGTCAAGCACCATGTTCACGAGATCCGGAGAGAATTCGACATGAATATCGTCAAGCTCGAGAATGTCCCCCATCGATTGTTCAGGTGCGGTCGCAGGGGTGTCTTCGGCGTCATCCGGGGGCGGTCGCGCTGCCTTGCGGCGTTGACTGATGGCCGCGATGGCGCCCAGTCCAAGACCGCCAAGGATAAAGGGCATGAATGGCAAACCCGGCACCAGTGCGAACATCACCATGAGCACCGCCACGGTGCCGAGCGCGGCCGGATATCTGCCGATCTGATCGGTTATGGCGATGTCTGTCGAACCAAGCGTGCCGCCGCGGGCAAGGAGCAGTGCGGACGCGATCGAAATGATGACGGCCGGGATCTGCGTCACGAGCCCGTCACCCACGGTCAGGATCGCATATGTCTCGAAGGCCTGGCCAAGCGGCATATCATGGACGATCGTGCCCATGATCAACCCCATGACAAGGTTGAGAAGCGTGATCAGCAGCCCGGCGATCGCATCCCCCTTGACGAATTTCGACGCCCCGTCGAGTGATCCGAAAAAGGTTGTTTCCTGTTGATCGCGTTCGCGTCTCTCGCGTGCGTCATGGTGATTGATGGCTCCGGCCGACATGTCGCTGTCGATGGCCATCTGCTTGCCGGGCATGCCGTCGAGCGCGAAGCGTGCACCCACTTCGGCCATGCGGGCCGCACCCTTGGTGATGACCATGAAATTCACGATCAGCAGAACACCGAACACGACGAGACCAAGAAAGACGCTGCCGCCCATGACGAAGTTGGAGAATCCCTGGATCACCTCGCCCGCAGCATCCGTTCCCGTGTGGCCTTGTCCGATGATGAGCTTGGTAGACGACACGTTCAGGGAAAGGCGCAGCATGAGCGAGGTCAGAAGGATCGTCGGAAAGGCCGAGAAATCCAGCGGGCGTTCGATGAAAAGGGTGACTGTGAAAATCAGGATCGCGAGGGCAAAAGAAAGCGCGAGTCCGACGTCCAGCACCCAGGCCGGCATCGGCAGGATCATCATCACGATGATTGCCATCAAGGCGACGGCCAGCATCACAGTCGGCTGGAACAGGTGACCTGCGGATAACGCCTTCATGAGGCAAACCCTCTACGCGAAACGAGGCGTGTTCTGCTTGATGGTGTCGGCTGGATCGCGAGACCGATCGAGCCTTGCGTCGTCCGCATGATCAAGGGCGGACACCGTTTCATGTTTCGGGCCCAGTCCTTGGAGACCGCGCGGCGGACTTGTCGATCGCAGGCCTTGATTGAGCCCAAGTCCCTTTGCCTCGCATGACACAGCATTGTGTCCAGTCGCCTGGCGGTCGGTCCCGCCGACGGCAAAAACGTGATTGTCCTAGGCCCGCGTCTTCGGAATGAGGTGGCGCCGGCAGCTTGCACGATCATGATGTGGCATCGTTGGTGCATTCTCGGTTCTTCCTGGTCTGCGGCATTCCGCCATTTCCAATGGTGTTCGCGCGGCCGTCGCTCGGGTGGCCATGGCTCAGGGATTCTCTGGCGCCTGTTTGGTATCGAGCAGGGTGTTCATGGCCGTGCGCAGGGTGCTGGCACTCTCGAGTAAGCCCCGATAATGCTCGAGGGAGGGCAACGAAGCGTCCAGCGGCTTTTGCGATGCGGCTTGCAGGACCTCGGCGGTCCGGCGCAAGACGGGGTCGCTGGACCTGCCCAAAGCGTCGAGGTCTTGTGCTAACCATGCCGCCTCGGCGGCTTTTTCCGACTGTTCGCCGGCGATGTAGAGCGCCTGCGCCGCGGTGTGATCGCCGACCTGGCTTTTTGCTTCTGCACGCAGGACATTGGCCGCCGTGTCATCAAGACCCAAGAGCTCGACCTCGGCCTGCCGGGGGCGCTGCTGCAGCAAGGCGATCCGGGCTCGTACCAACTGCGACATGCGAACTTCTCGTCCGGGAAGGCCAGCCGCTACGAAAGACTTGGCTTGCGCGGGAAAGCCGGACTCGAGAAGCCGTGTCGCGATCTCGACAGCCAAGGGAGCCGGTGCCGTGTCAGGTTTGATCAGGTCATCGCTCAGCACGTGGCGCAGGAACGTCACGTCGTCTGCATCGCGGGTCATCTGCTGCACGAGCGATGCCGCGATATCGGCAACACCGGTCGTTTCGAAATCAGGTCGCAGCCTATAGAATTCCGAGACCGCTTTGCCGAAGGCGCCGGACGCGCCCAGGGACAGGACATATGTTCTGGTCATCACTCTTCCCAGTTCAGTCCCCCGGTTCTCGAAGGCGTAAGCGCCTGCAAGCTCCGCCTTGTCGAAAGGTACGGGAATGTCGTTGGCAATGTGTTTTTCAATCAGTTGGGCAAGCGCCTGCGGGGCGATGTCGGAATTTTTCGCAACCGCCTCGTTCAATTCCATGAGGGCCGTGTCGTGGTCACCATTCGCATTTGCGAGATCCGCGCGGGCAAGTGCCAGGTCCGATGCGTCGGTTCCGCCGGTGCGCTCTGTCGTGCGAAGAATGCTCTGCGCCGTCTGTGCGTGCTGCGCCTCGATCAACCGTCGCGCGAGTTCCGGCCCGAACGTGTCTCGCAAGTGCGCGGGAAGGGCCGAAAAGCTGCGCAACAGGGCCTTGTGGTCGAAAACGGTTTCCTTGGGCAGTATCGGCATCGCAAGCAAGGCCCAGAGTACCGCAGGCTCTCCGCACCCTGCCGCCATGGCAATGCGTGCATCGGGGGAGGTCTTTGCGTGGTTCATGATGGACGCGAGTTCCCGAAGGATCTCGTTCTCAGGAGACCCTTCGGGACGAAAATCCAGAACATGATTGGCTTCGGTTCCGAACCCGAAATACAGGTATGCACGCGCCAGATCGAGCACGGTTTCGCCGTCCGGCCGATCAAACTCGCGCAACAGTTGACGGTTCAGGGGTCCGATCTGGTGATGGAACGGTGCGGCGCTGCCCCAGGATGGCAAATCGACCCACCCCACCGGGACACAGTTTTCCATCGGATCCGGGAACAACCTTTCGTTGCGGATCAACCTGATTTCAGGCTCGACACGGCTTTGGCCGCGCGGGCCGGATGGCATGTATGCCTTCATGGGGGGGTATGCCGGCTCGACGGTCATGTCGGTTTTCAGTGCTTGCGTATCCTTGGCCGATGCGACCGAATCTGGCATGCGCTCAGGTTCGGCGACCGGCGTGCGCGTTGGTGTCAAGAGGCCTTGGCTCGCCGCTTGACCGAGTTGCCTGACAAGTTGCTGGCGGACGACCGAAATATCCAAATCTGTGCTATCGTCGCTTCCTCTTGAGCCTTTGGAACTGTCTGCGTCACGCCGTGGTGGCAGGCGCGTTTCGAGAGCCCGCGACAGGCGGTAGGTGGCTGTCGAGAGCGGCCTGATCCCTATGTCGAGATTTGATGAGGGCACGGATGATTGCGTTTGCTCAATTTGATCGGACGGGACCGCTTTTGCGATGTCGAACACGAGCATGCTGTCGCCATGCCAGAACGCGGCAAGGTCACAGTCGCAGGCAAATCCCAGATCGAGCCGTCCGCGCTCAGGGGCTATTGCACGCAACCTGTTGCGGTTGATGCGATCGAAAACCCGCGTGATGTCAAAATCCACATCAGAGCCTGGGAAAACGATCCGGGCCCCGCCCGGTTTGGGCTCCAGTCGCCATTCGGCCCGCGATGGCAAGTCGAGAGTGAGACGCGTGAAGGTACCATGTTCACCTGATCTCACGACAACCGTCTGCGCCGACGCGACCCCGGCGAGGCAGAGCATGCACAGTGCAAGGAAAAGACGCATCATGCCGCATCCTGCTTTACTTTTTTCAGGGCCTTTTCAAGATCCGAAAAGCTGGGACGATTGCGAAGTGGAGCATTCTGGCGCCCGACCTCTATGCACATGTTCGCGGAGTGGTTGTGCATGTTCGCGATCAGGACTTCCCGGATCAGCCGGTAGAAATGTGCGTCCTCTTCGGCCACGTCACGCACCTTGACCGAAAAGGGACCAACGAAACCGTAGGCGAGGAAAACCCCCAGGAAAGTGCCGACGAGAGCCCCGCCGATCATCTTCCCGAGAACTTCGGGGGGCTGATCTATCGACGCCATGGTCTTGATCACGCCGAGCACGGCCGCGACGATCCCGAGGGCTGGCAAGCCGTCTGCAACGGTCTGGAGGGCGTGGCTGGATTGCAGGGCATGGCGTTCGCTGACTTCCATGCGCTTTTCAAGAACCTCTTCGACCTGATGGGGATCGTCGTAATTCATCATGGCCGAGCGAAGCGTATCGCCTATCAGCGCGACCGCCTCCGGATCGGCGAGGATGCGCGGGTATCGCGCGAAAATCTCGGACGTATCAGGCTGTTCGATATGCGTCTCGATCGCCACCGGATTCTGGCGCGCCAGGCGAATCAGTGTAAAGAGCAGGCAAAGAAGATCCCGGTAATCGTCGGGCTTCCACCGTGGTCCCTTGAACACCTTTGCCATGTCCCTGAGCGTCGACCTGATGATCGACTGGTCATTGGCGATGAGAAATGCGCCCGTCGAAGCACCGAGAATGATCATCATTTCAAACGGCAATGCCGCCAATATTATGTCGAGCTTTCCTCCGGCGGCAAGATAGCCACCAAACACCATCAATATGACCACGAAAATACCGAGGATGCCGAGCATTGATGTCTCCGTTCTTCTTGTGTTCTCTGAAAGATTGCACAGCAAGGTTAAGAATGGTTGAGCGCGACCCCGTCACTCGGTCGGAACGTTCGCGTTGCGACCGGCGAGCACCACGCTGAACGTATGCGCAGCCTGCGGGCTGAGACCGGCCATGATGGCTGCCGCGGCTTCGGGGTGCATGCGGGCGATAAACCCTGTTGCGAAACTCGGATCCATCTGCTCGAAAAGCGCGGCCGCCTGTTTGGGTTTCATACGCTCGTAAACCGCCGTCAGACGGGTGATGTCGTCCTCTGCTGCGGTCTCTGCAATGGACAGGGTCTGTCGCAGTTCGGTCTCGGCGTCTTCAAGCGCCGCGATCTTTTGCGTGACCTCCCGGTCGGTGATTCGAAGCGCCTGCAGTCGATCCCGCAGCGCCGTCTCCCTGAGATCGAGCCGGGCCGCACGGTCCTGCAAGGCGTTGTGCAGAATCTGCAGGTCCATCGGCGCCTCGCAGTTCCGGGCCGCATCCGGTGCGTCCGGCCCCTTCACCGTCTCGACCGAGGCGCGCGCCACGGCCTGTCCGATCCCGCCGCCAAGACGCGTGAAAGCCGATGCGAGAAGCAGTGTCGCGATCACGACGAGTGCCCCTCTCATGCGTCCGCGCGGTCGGCGTTTTCGCTTGCGGATGAGGGTCATGCGCGTTCCCCGTCCGTGTCTTGCGAGCGTCGCTTGAAGACAGGGCCGTCAACCGGTTCCCGGCTCGAGGGATCGGTGTATGGAGATGTCTCCTCGTCCAGATCATGCATCGATGCGACCAGAAGTTCGAGCCGCTTGGCCACAGTCTCGGCGCGGTCGGTCTGCCCGTCGAGAGCAATCATCGACCCTTTGGCGGTCGTCTGGGCAGCTCGCAGCGTTCGGGTCAGGTCGTCGACCTGTGCCGACAACACAGCGACGGCGCCGCCCACGCCGTTTTCCAGGTCATTGAACCGGTTCAGGCGTCGGGCGAGCACGTGACAGTAGAATCCCGCCCCGAGAGCGCCGGCAACCAGCAAGATATCGGCAATGAGGTCCATGATTCCCCCTTTCAGTTCAAAACGAATTCGATGATCAGCAGGTCGTTGATCCCGGTTCGGCCGGTCACGATCTGCACGCGACGCAGCATTTGCGCGCGAAGGCGCAGTAGAGCGCTGTTGTCCTCGATATCCTCGATGCTGAGTGCGCGAAGATATGTATTGAGGACGTCCATGATGCGCGGCATCAACCGGACGATTTCCGGCTCGAATTCGGGTTGGACCTCGAGCTCGCCGCGAAACCGCAGATGCCGTGTTCGACCATCTTTTGAGAGGGCGATGACGAGCGGCTCGATCGGCACGAATGCCAGATCCGATAGATCCGAGCGCGCTGCATCGTCCGCGACGACGCGATCGCCGGCAGAAAAAAATGGCAAAAGATCGTTGAAGGCGGCGTAGAAGCCGCCGCCGCCGCCGAGCAAGGCGAGGCCAAGCCCGAAGATCAGCGGCGCCTTGTTGCGTGCGGGGGCGGTTCCCGAGGTCTGGTCGGTTTGTTCAGCTTGGGCCATGGCGTGTTTCCCGATTTTCGACAGGACCAATATGACCGACAGAAACTAACCGATTATTAAGCCTGATCAGCGAAACATGACTTCATCGAACGGCAAAACGCTGCAGATCAGGAGGCAAGGAATTGCAACAGATCGTGACCCTCTGGGACTCTCTCGACATGCGCCGCCGCGTGATTGTCGGGGTGGCGACGCTGGCCATGTTCCTGGCGGTGCTGGCGCTTGCACGCATGGCCTCGGCACCGAACATGTCCCTGCTTTATGCTGGGCTGGATGCCGGCGCGGCGGGAGAGGTGGTTGATGCGTTGGAACAGCGCGGGGTGATCCATGACGTGCGCGGTGATTCGATTTTCGTCGAGTCCGCGCAGCGCGACAGCCTCCGGATGAGCCTTGCGGGCGAGAACCTGCCGGCCTCGACAACCAAGGGCTACGAGTTGCTGGACGGAATGTCCGGTTTCGGCACCACGTCGCAGATGTTCGATGCTGCCTACTGGCGCGCGAAAGAGGGCGAGCTGGCGCGCACGATCCTCGCGCATTCCGCCATTACCAGCGTGCGCGTGCACCTGGCCTCGACCGGATCAAACCCGTTTCAGCGTGACATCCAGCACTCTGCATCGGTCTCCATCACCACGCGAGGGGACAGCATCACACCGAAACAGGCACGCGCACTGCGTTTTCTCGTGGCCTCCGCCGTGGCCGGCCTTACGCCGGAGGATGTCTCTGTCATAGATGCCGATGATGGCTTGATCGGTTCGGCGGAAGCCTCTCCGGAAAATGTGCCCGATGCGCGCACCGAGGCATTGCGCGAACGCGCGCAGCGGCTGCTCGAGGCGCGCGTGGGTGCGGGAAACGCCGTGGTGGAGGTGGCGCTCGATACGGACATCCGCACGGAGGCGGTGCGCGAGCGGCGCTACGATCCCGAAAGCCGGGTCGCGATCAGCACGGATACCGAGGAAAACACGAGCACGTCCACGGACGAGGGGGGCGGCGTGACCGTCGCCTCGAATGTGCCGGACGGTGACGCGGGCGGAGAAAACACGTCGCAGAGCCAGAGCAGCGACACGCGCGAACGTGTGAACTACGAGGTCTCGACAACGGAACGCGAAATCACCCAGGGCCCCGGTGCGATAACCCGGCTGACCATGGCGGTGCTGGTCAACGGTACCGTGACAACGGACGCGACAGGTGCGCCCGTTTTCCAGCCTCGTCCGCAGGAAGAACTGGACGCGCTGGCGGAACTCGTGTCCTCGGCCGTCGGGGTCAATCCCGAGCGCGGCGATGTCGTCACGATCAAGAGCATGCAATTCGAGGCGCCGACCGCCCAAGGCACATTGGTGACGCCGGGCCTGCTGGACCGGCTCGATCTGGATGTCATGTCTCTCGTGCAGGCGCTCGTTCTGGCGCTTGTCTTGCTGATCCTCGGGCTTTTCGTCCTGCGTCCGATCCTTGCCCGGCCCGAAGAGCCGACGCAGCCCCGGCTGGATGCACCGGCAGAGGCCGGTGGCATCACGACCCCTGACGCATCCGGAGAGGCCGCGCCGCTGACCGGCGAGATCGACGAGCGCGAATTCGATGCCAGCGGGCTCTCGCTTGTATCCCAAGACGACCGACCAGGCCATCGGCAGAACGAGGTCGCGGATCAGTCGGAACAGGACCCGGTGGTACGTCTGCGTAACCTGATCGGACAGCGTCAGGAGGAGAGCGTCGAAATTCTGCGCAGCTGGCTTGAAGGCGAAGAGGAGAAGGTCTGATGTCGATCACGCATCTGCTGGAGGATTTCGGCGACATGCGGCGCGGCACGCACTTGTCGATCACCGACGTGTCGCTCGAGGAGGAAAGGCTGGAGGCGTTCGAGAGGGGCTATCGGGCGGGCTGGGACGATTGCGCAAAATCGCAAGCAGAAGATCAGCGACGTATTGCTGCCGACCTGTCCCAGAACCTGCAGGATCTGAGCTTCACCTACGAAGAGGCGTATGCGGCCGTGATGCAAGCGCTGCATCCGCTGCTGGAGCAGATGATCGCCGCCGTTCTGCCGCGCCTCGCCCGTGACAGCCTCGTGCCGAGACTGGTCGAGACCGTGCATGACATCGCGCGCGTGCAAGGCAGGCGGAAAATCGGGATAGCGGCGGCGCAGGCGGATATGTCCGTGCTCGAACACCTGACCGACGCGGTGCCCGGGTTGGAGATCGAGCTCGATATCGATGACACGCTCACGACCGGCCAAGTGCATCTTTACTTCGAGGGCGGGGAACAGGCGATCGATCTGCGGGAGGTCTTGCAGGGGATCGAACACGCGGTTTCGGGATTTTTCGAGAATAGCAGGAAAGCCACAGCATGACTGACGATACGAGCACACAACAGATGCGCGAGATGCGCGCGGGCAAGGATCTGTCCAACCCGTTTTCCTCGGTTCCCATCGAAATCACGATATCGGTCGGCAAGGCGCGTCCTCTGATCCGCGATCTGCTCAGCCTCGGCCAGGACGCCGTGCTGCCGCTCGACAGGCGGGTCGATGACGCGGTAGAGCTTTATGTTGGCGAGCGCCTGATCGCGCGCGGCCATCTCGAGGAACTCGACGGTGAACAGAGCGGACAACTCGCAGTACGCCTCACAGAAGTCGCCAACCTCCAGGACGGGTTGGGATGACGTCCATGCGCAAAGCCGGGTGGACGGGTGCGCTATCGGTGCTGCTAACCCTCCTCGCGGGCGGGGCCGTCGCGCAGGATATCTCGATCGCGCTCGGCGAGGGCGGGTCAATCTCCGGGACCACGATCCAGTTGATCGCCCTGATCACGGTCCTGAGCCTGGCGCCCGGCATCGCCATCATGATCACGTGTTTCCCCTTCATCGTCACCGTGCTCTCGATCCTAAGACAGGGGATCGGGCTTCAGCAATCGCCGCCGAACATGCTGATCGTGAGCCTTGCCCTGTTTCTCACCTATTTCGTCATGGCCCCCGTCTTTACCGAGGCGTGGACAAGCGGGATAGAGCCGCTGATTGCCGAGACGCTGCCGCTGGACGAGGCGATCGCGCGGGCGCTGGCACCGTTTCGGGGATTCATGGCGGCGCGCGTCGATGACGGGACTTTCGCGTCAATGGCCGCCCTGCGCCCCGACGCTGCCGGGATAGACGTTGGCCCTGACGTGCCGCTGTCGGTGTTGGTGCCGAGTTTCATGCTCTCGGAGATCGCGCGGGCGTTCCAGATCGGTTTCCTGATCTTCCTGCCCTTTCTGATCATCGATCTGGTGATTGCCGCGATATTGATGTCGATGGGCATGATGATGGTCCCGCCGGCCATGGTCTCATTGCCTTTCAAGCTCGCGTTCTTCGTGATCGCTGACGGGTGGACCCTGATCGCCGACAGTCTCGTGCGCGGCTACATGTAGCGCTGGATATGCGGCCGGTGGCCGGGTTTTTGCGGCCGAACGCGACGATCAAGGAGCGGTTTGCCCGCAAATCGCCTGAAGCCGAAGCCAGTCCCCGTCTTCCAGGATAGGCGGTGGTGGCGCGACCGAGGGCCCGAAAGGGCCGCCCTTCTCAAGGGCGGTCCCCGCGCTTTCACTGGCACGCGCGTAGGGGGTGGCGCGCACCTGCCAATGCGCGAACCCGTTCAGCATCGCGGTGTCGCTTGGCGCATCCCGGGGGATCCGCACCAGCGTTTCCGCATGGTCTTGCAGATCCGCATCGGTCAAGCGACCGGTCGCCAAAAGCCGCATGCTGGCCACCGGACCGGCCTCTGCGAGCAGGCGATCGAGCGGATCCTGTGCCTCGGCGCGGAGGTAGGCGGCGATGATATGTCCCGCGACCACGTCGGGTTCCTCGTGATCCTCCACGAGCGTTGATGCGATCAGCATGGTGCCGCCGGGCAGGCGAAGCACGTTATCGATGCCGTCGCGTATCACCTCGAAACGCGCCGTTCCCTCGCGCGGGGGCAGGCGGCGCGCAAGCGCAGAGAGCGCCATGCGGCCACCCGGACCACGACAGGCGGGCCCGGTCGCGCGGTACAAATGTGCGACCAGGGCCTGTCCGATTTCGGCGCGTTTCACTGCGGGCACGACGCGCAGCGCATGCTCTCTGGCGACATCGGGCAACCAGAACACCGCCAGCGCGACAACGGTCGCAACACTCGCCGTGACCCCGATCAGGCGCAGCCTGCCAGGACGCGGACGTTGCCGCGCCACCGCACTGCGCAGGGTTTCGATGGCGGCGATCATCTCTGCCTCGTTCTCGGGCAATTCCAGCGTCTCGCCCGGATCGCCGTCGGGGTAATAGATCGCCGGCGTCTGTCCGGGATTTGCCCGTGCGATGGCGGCGATGGACCAATGGGTCTGCACGCGGTCGCGCATGTCGGTGATGGTCAGCGTCGCCTCGCCCACCGAAACGATGACGTCGAGGCGTTGCGCATGCTTATCTGCGCGCCACAGCCCTGCCGCCTCGAGCCGCTGATACCTAGTCAGTGCCGTCGTTGCCATATGAAGGGCTATCCCGCCTCTTTGCCACAAGCGATAGCACGGTTTTACAGCGCGCGGCAATCGCTCGACGTGGCCTCTCGCGGCGTTTATACGGGCCGCAACCACCAATTTTGAGGATCCGGGATGAAAGTCGCCACCGCCGCCTATCCGTTCGATGCGCTCGCGTCATGGGCTGATTTCGCAACCAAGATATCTCATTGGGTCTCGTCGGCCGCAGGGCAGGGTGCCGATCTTCTGGTGTTTCCCGAATATGGCGCGATGGAGCTTGCGATGCTCGATGGGCCCGAGGTTGCGGGTGATCTGGAGCGTTCAGTGCATGCGATCTCGCGCCGGATCGCGGATGTGGACGATCTGCACAGCCGGTTGGCGGTAAGGTACAAGGTGCATATCCTCGCCGCCTCGGCCCCTGTCCTCGATGAGGCACTGGGTCCGCGCCCGGTCAATCGCGCGCGACTGTTCACCCCCACCGGGGGCCACGGCGTGCAGGACAAGCAGATCATGACCCGCTTTGAGCGGGAGGACTGGGGTATCGCGTCCGGAGGGCCGCTGCGCCTGTTCGAGACAACCCTGGGAAAGATCGGCGTTCTGATCTGTTATGACAGCGAATTTCCCTTGTTGGCCCGTGCGCTGCGCGAGGCCGATCTGCTTCTGGTGCCCTCCTGCACCGAGGCCCACGCCGGTTACTCCCGCGTCCGCATCGGGGCAATGGCCCGCGCCCTCGAAACACAATGCGTTTCGGTCATGGCCTCGACGGTGGGGCCGGCGTCATGGTCGCCCGCCGTGGACGAGAACACCGGCACGGGGGGCATTTTCGGCCCGCCCGATACTGGGTTTCCGTCCACGGGCGTGATTGCCGAGGGCGTGCTCGACCGCCCCGGCTGGACGATGGCCGATGTTGACCTGGATCACGTCGTGCGGGTGCGGGCCGATGGCGTCGTGCTCAACCGGCATCACTGGGCCGAGCAAGCCGGTCGCGACCAAGAGGTCACACCCATGCGTCTTGACTGAATATGCCCTTGAAAAAAGCCTGAAACAGGCTCATCTACAGGCGCGTTCCGCGCAATCGCGGATGGACATAGCAAGGAGAGACCATGGCCAAGGAAGATACGCTCGAATTTCCCGGTGTCGTGAAGGAACTCCTGCCGAATGCGACATTCAGGGTCGAGCTGGAAAACGGCCATGAGATCATTGCGCATACGGCAGGCAAGATGCGCAAGAACCGCATCCGCGTTCTGGCAGGCGACAAGGTGCAGGTAGAGATGACCCCCTACGATCTGACCAAGGGTCGGATCAACTATCGCTTCAAATAAGCGGTTGTCTTCATGAGGTTCGTTCTGGGATCGGGCAGCTCGCGCCGCCGGGATCTGTTGGCGCAGATCGGTGTGGTGGCGGACGTGATCCGACCGCCCGAGATAGACGAGACCCCCGGAAAGGGCGAATTGCCCCGTCCCTATTGCATTCGCATGGCGCTTGAGAAGGCTCGCGCGATCGAGGCCGGGGATGATGATCTGGTGCTGGCGGCGGACACGACCGTGGCGCTTGGCCGCCGCATCCTTGGCAAGCCCGGATCAGCGGGCGAGGCGGCGCAATTCCTGTTGGCGCTGTCGGGGCGTCGGCACAAGGTGATCACCGCCGTCGCGGTTCGTTTCGGCCCGCAGCTCTGGCAACGCGACGTGGTGACAAAGGTGCGGATGAAGCGGCTGTCAGACGAGGACATCAACGCGTATCTCGCAACGGATGACTGGCAGGGCAAGGCCGGCGGCTATGGCATTCAAGGGCCGGCGGGCGCGCTGATCCCCTGGATCCAGGGTTCTTTCACGGGTGTCGTGGGGTTGCCGCTGGCCGAAACTGTCGGTCTTTTGCAGGCCGCGGGCTATCCGTTCGGGGCAGCCGAGGCATGATTGCGAATACGATCACCTTGGGTGATATCGACGGTGTCGAAGTGGCGGCACGCTTGACGGGCGGACGCTTGGAAGATCTGCTGATCGATACCGAGCTGCCGCATCCGGGCACGATATACCGCGCGATTGCCGACCGTCCGGTGAAGGGGCAGGGGGGCATGTTCGTGCGCACACCCGATGGCCCGGCCTTCCTTCGGCAAGTCAAGGGTCTTGCTCCTGGCCAGCCGATTCTCGTTCAGGTGACCGGCTACGCCGAGCCCGGCAAGGCGCTACCGGTGACGACCAAGCTATTATTCAAGAGCCGCTATGCCATCGTCACGCCAGACGCGCCGGGGCTAAACGTGTCGCGCGCGATCAGGGATGACACCCTGCGCGATGCGCTGCTGGAGATTGCCCATGACGTTATGGGGGGGGCTGAACCGGGTCTCATTCTGCGGTCGGGCTGTGTCGAAGGCGACGCCGAGGCCATAGCCGAGGATATAGCCGCGATGCGCGATCTGGCGGTCGTGGTGCTGGCGGATGCGACCGGACCGGGGGCGGACAAGCTGGTCGACGGGGATGGTCCCCATGCCCGCGCGTGGCGTGACTGGACCGACCCCGCCGAGGTGATCACCGAGCCGGGATGCCTTGCGACATTCGGCGTGCTCGATCAGATCGATCTGTTGCAGGGACCGGAAGTGCTGCTTGACAGTGGCGGATCCTGCTACATCGAACCGACACGCGCCCTCGTCGCGGTCGATGTGAACACTGGCGGCGATACCGGTCCGGCCGCCGGTCTCAAGGCCAATCTTGCCCTGGCCCGGGATTTGCCCCGGCAATTGCGGCTGCGTGGGCTCGGCGGTCAGATTACCCTTGATGTCGCCCCAATGCCGAAGAAGGACCGCAAGACGTTCGAGAGCACTCTGCGTGCGGCCTTTCGCAAGGACCCGGTTGAGACGGCGCTTGCCGGATGGTCACCGCTCGGGCATTTTGAGCTTCAGCGTAAACGTGACCGGCTGCCTTTGACCGACCTGTTGAAATGACCTGTCCTATCTGCCGAAAACCGACCGTGTCCCGGTACCGCCCCTTCTGCTCGAAACGGTGTGCGGATGTCGATCTCGGCCGGTGGTTCAGCGAGGATTATGCCGTGCCCTCAAACGACCCCGATGACATCGAGACGGCCATGGAAAACTCGGATCCTGAGACGCGAGAGCCCGAATGATTTTTCTGAATGGGCTATGGACACCCCGTCTAACCTCGCCTATCAGACCCGCGTGATGCAAATGCGTCAACGTGCCCGGGTAGCTCAGGGGTAGAGCAGTGGATTGAAAATCCTCGTGTCGGTGGTTCGATTCCGCCCCCGGGCACCACAAAAACATAATAATATCAAGCACCTAACCCGTAATCTGTGACCTCGTGAGGGCGCGCAACTTAGTGTGGGTATCATTTGGGTAGCATTTCGAGCCTGCGTCGCACCGAGACGCTATTTGTTGCCCTTTCTTCGAAGCACAATCAGGCCAGCAGCATTCAATCCACGGTCCCATGCCCGATTTTGCCAGTATTGTCCCTGAAGTTCGGTCGCGTCCAGGTTCCCTACCGCGTCTGCGCGGATGTCTACGGTCAGTTCCTCGATCTTTTTTGCGTGTCGACCAGTTGATCGGCCAGCAGGTTCAGGGCCTTGTGTGCTGGTGCGGGTAGATCGGCCCTGTCACAAGCCATGATCAGGCGCT
>Ga0307939_1000456_pt1 | contig 23724 bp, 21 predicted proteins | sample OrgLakmetagen122_FD_201844 | JGI IMG/M metagenome (GOLD analysis project Ga0307939, IMG submission 201844) | Saline water microbial communities from Organic Lake, Antarctica - #122 | ecosystem: Environmental > Aquatic > Non-marine Saline and Alkaline > Saline | place: Antarctica: Organic Lake... | reverse complement strand
CGGACTTCGAAGTAGGACTGTTCGACAGTAGAGACCGTCATGGCCTTCTGTTCGATCTGTATCAATTCTGGGTCGTTACCAAATTTTTTGATGAATCGGGAAACGCCGCTGTTCATCGTTGCTGAGAAAAAGAGAATTTGGCGCTCTTTCGGAAGAGCGGCGAGCACTTCATCCATCTCTTCTTTGAAGCCCATGTCGAGCATGCGGTCGGCCTCGTCAAGAATCGCCATTTTGATCTGGCTGGCGTCAAAGGAGCCGCGGCGAAGGTGGTCGAGCAAGCGGCCTGGTGTGCCGACGACGAGTTGTGCGCCGTTGCGTAGAGCTCGAAGCTGACGATCGATTGGAGCGCCACCGTAAACCGGAGTTGCTTGCAGTCCTTGTTTTTTCGCGCCTAGGCGATGGACTTCCTCACAAACCTGAACTGCGAGTTCGCGTGTCGGGCAGAGGATTAGCACCTGTGGATGCTTCAGGGTCACGTCGATACTGGCTAGAGCTGGCAGTGCGAAGGCGGCGGTCTTACCAGAGCCGGTTGCTGAAAGACCAAGAATATCTTTACCCGCAAGTGCTGGTGGAATCGCTTTTGCTTGGATTGGTGAAGGCCGCTCGTAGCCTAATGTTTCAATAGCAGCGAGGAGGTCATCGGGAAGCCCGAGCTCGGAAAAAGGAGGTGTATCCATACAATAAAACCGCGAATCTTACGCGGGAGGCGAACCATTGCACGGCTTTTGCGGAAATGACAAGAACGGATTAGCCTTGCCCATAGCGTTAGTTCCAACTGGTTCTCGATAAATGAATGCGGTTCCGATTGAATAAAACCTTGGAAGTTTACGTATAAATCGGCAGACAATCGTCAAGCTCATGAAATTCGGAATCCTATCTCTCATTCTTCTGTGCACCTTCGGACACGCCATGGCGGATGTCGTGGTGGATGAAGCAAAGCTTGGAAAGAGCCTCGGTGGCTGGAAGAAGCGTGGAGAGAAGGTGGCGGATTACCCGCTTTCAGGCACAAACTACCGTACTTACCGCCCCGAGATCACACCGACCCCGGACGGCGGGATTTTCATTTCCTTGAGAATTGATCACTTGCGCGGATGGTTGTCTTCCGATGATCACGCGATTCTGGAGATCACAGTGGACGACGGGGGTAAAGTGGTTTCCGCGCAGTCCAGTATTGCGATCCAAGGCAAATCGGTCACCAGCGATTTGATTCGCGGCGGCACGTATGCGGGTCAAAAGGTGGTCGGCGTCGATCGAGCGGTCGAGATAGGTACGAATCTCATCGCTGATGTTTCCGCGAAAATGCTTCGCGAGAAAATCGTCGAAGCAGGGCGCGTCTCCTTCCCATCTGCTCTTCGGCACAATTACAACCTTCTCTATCAGGCTATTCGAGTGGAGGAAAAAATTCCGAGAGCAATTGAGGCTAACGTATTCAAAATTCCATTGCCAATAGTGGAGGAAAAAGTGGTGGAAGAGGAGAAGAGCCAGATTCTTGAGATCCGGCCGTATGGAGTGGATGAAAAGCAAGACTTACCGGTGGAGAAGTTACGTTGAACCCACAGGTCCTCGCATCTTCAGTCGCAGTAATTAGCCCGTTTTCCAAATGAAATTCCGAACGATATTTTCAGCGCTTGCGGTTGCGGCTTTCCTCGCCAGTTGTGCAAACCCAGAATTACCCGCGAGTTCACGCATCGGACAACGCCAAGATTCTGGTAATTCGGAGCTACGCCTACCGTCGCAATGGGGTAGTCAGCCCGCGGACCGCACGAAATGGTGGCAGGGTCAGGAAACACGATATCCAAATTCCGGCTACTACAGCAGCGAGAACCGCTGACGCCACGGATGTAATTATTTGGTTAAAAGATGCCTCGGCTCCATCAACTTAGGAGTAGCTCGTATCCCAGTGAACCGGGATAACTTCATTATTCCTCACTCAGGGACCGCGCTTTTTTCTTTTTTCGTTTCCTGCGATCGCAAACCCGATGAGAAAGAGAATTCCTAAAATGCCAATGATCTCGTAAAACAGATAGCCTTCGATGAAGTAAGCCTCGAGGAGCTTATTTTCTGTGATGATCACGAACAGCAGTGAGCTTGGAAATATGACCATCCCGCACCAAATGGATAACGCCAGCCCTGTGCGGATTCTTTTCATCATATCTTTGATATAAGTGCGTCGATAAATTTATTCCTATGGCCTCCCGCGATGGAATAAGTCTGAGCAGACGATAAATCTACTCCTTCCAACGGAAATGTCCGGTCAGTGGGAAATCGCCAAGCCTGTCTTCCTCGCGAGTGCCTCCGCCGATGTTATGGATGACAAGCGGCAGGCCTTGGGCGTTTTCCTTTTCGCTGACGATCATGATGTGCGGGAGATTAGGCGGGACGGTGCAGGTGACGAGATCACCGGGTAAAAACTTTCCGAGATCGGGCTTGGTGGCGATGGGGATCTTCGTGTGGTGCCTCTTGAAATAGACCATGAGATTGGGGACGCGGCGGTGGTCTATGTTCTTGTCGGGTCGTTTCAAGCCCCAGATCTTCGGATATTTGGAGAAGTTCCCGCGCATGTCCTCGTGAACGAGTTTCTGAAGGTCTCTGTCCAAGCTGTCGCGCAGGGCACGGATGATCACATCGGTGCAGACGCCCCGTTCGGGTGGGATATCACCACCGGGATAATCGAGAGAAACGTAGGCCGGATCGTAATTCATCGTGACGCCAATCTGCTTGCGGGCCGCGGATGCGATTTTTTCGCCGGTCTCCGCGAAGGATACCGAGCAGGTGAGAAAAAAGATAAGCGGGAAACGCAGCATGATACTAAAGTGAAGGGTGAATTTTTCGCAAAGCAAGCTATCCTACAAAAAGATGGTTGAATTGATCAGTACGAGAGTGCCCGGAAGAATCGCCTTTTTCCAAGCAATTCTGGAAAATGAAGGTATCCAGACATTTGTGAAAAACGAGAATCTATCGGGAGTGGAGGGTATGATACATATTTTCGAGCCGGCGCTGTGTGTGGTGAGTGACGCTGAGGCGCCGCGTGCCAGAGAGTTGATGGAGCAGGCGAGGCTTTCCGAGGATCCTGGCGATGGGCCAAAGATCGTCTGTGCTTCTTGCGACGAGGAAAATCCTTCGAATTTCGGCACCTGCTGGAATTGCGGCGGACCGCTGGAAGTTTGACAGCCCACGGCTGTGTGCAAACATTGGTGGATGTATCAGAACCGAATCAGCCGCCGTTCCATGATCGCTCTCGCTTCGGGAGCTTCGCTTGCTTCAGTCCTCCGGCTTCGCTCCGCTCCGGCGGTGCAGACTGAGTTTCGACCCGAGAAACTCGGGATCGCTTTGCTCGGTCTGGGTGATTACGCGACCAACTGGCTCGCCCCGGCGATCGCACAATCCACTTACGGGAAAGTCGCGGGTATCGTTACCGGCTCACCCGATAAGATCTCCACTTGGCAGGAGAAATACTCCATTCCCGACTCGGGTGTTTTCAATTACGAGAACCTCGAAGACATCGCTTCCAACAAGGATATCGATATTGTCTATATCGTCACCCCGACCGGCCTGCATCACAAGTTCGCCATTCGGGCGCTCGAAGCCGGCAAGCATGTAATCTGTGAAAAACCCATGGCGCCGACGGCTGAAGATTGCACCCGGATGATAGATGCCGCTCGCAAGGCCGACCGGATGTTACAGATCGGCTACCGCTTGTATTGGGAGCCGCATCACACCCGCGTCATGACAGCCATGCGGGACAAGGAGTTTGGTAAATGGGAATCTTTGGAGACCGCATTCGCTGGAAGAATGAAAGACTTCGACGATCCGAAGAACCAGTGGCGTATCGACAAGGAGCTCGGGATAGCGGGAGCGCTTTATGATCTCGGAGTCTATGCGGTGCAGGCGGGTTTCTACACGACCCAGCAGCATCCGATACGTGTCACGGCAACGAGTTCCACCGATAGAAAAGAGATTTTCAATGAGGTTCCGGAGCATTGGGACTGGGAGCTTGAGTATGCGGATGGGCGGAAGTCGATCCATTGGTCGAGCTACGGCAAGAACGGGAACCATCTGAAGATGGCGACTGCGGAAGGCTCGCTGGAAATCGAAAGGGCATACGGATATAGCGGCCAGTCGGGAGTGACTCCGGTCGGCAAAATGTCCTTTGAGGATGTTTTCCAACAGACCCGGCAGATCGATGGCCAGTTACTCGCGATACACCGTCGCAACGCAAATGTTGTTCCGGGAGAAATGGGACGCAGGGACATTCGCTTGATCAATGCTGTGATGGAATCGGCGGACTCTGGTAAGTCCGTTGAATTGGGAAAATTCGATTATTAAAGCTCTTTTCCGCCTATGCTTGATCAAATTGTTAGAAACGGTGAAGGTCTCGCCACCGTGATTGAAACCGCACAAGACCAGATCTACCAAGAGCAGTCCCTACACCCCGCCTTGGGTTTGGACTACGGGAAGGCCCGTATCGGTGTAGCGGCCACAGATGATTTCGGTATCATGGCTCATCCGGTTGTGACATTGGAAGTGGGGGATAAGTGCATGGATCGGATCATGGAAATCGCGGCACTGCGGAAGGTTAGGACCTTGGTCGTGGGACTTCCTTTGAGATTGGATGGATCTGAGGGAGACTCGGCGAAGTTAGCGCGCGGCTTTGGTAAGAAGCTTGCTAAGTGTCTTCCTGAACTCGCTTTGGTCTTTGTGGATGAGACCTACACCACGATGGATGCCGCGGAAAAACTTCGTGAAGCGGGTCGCAGTGCGCGCAAGCAGAAGTCGGTAATTGACCAAGCAGCGGCAGTGGAAATTCTCAACCGTTGGATGGAGGAGAACTTATGAGGCTGAAAATTACGATCGCGTACGACGGCCGACCATATCTCGGTTGGCAATCGCAAGCCGGTGGGAAGACAGTGCAGGATCATCTTCATGAAGCGCTCGAGGTCATCGCCAAGGAACCGGTAAAATTACACGGTGCGGGCCGGACGGACACAGGGGTGCATGCCTTGGCTCAAGTCGCGCATTTTGATGCTCCTGCTTCAGTGGGAATGAATCCCTACAATTGGGTTCCGGCTCTGAATACCAAGCTTCCGGCGACGATACGCGTGATGGAATGCAAGGAAGTGGAGGCGGAGTTCCACAGCCGATTTTCCGCAAGTGGGAAAAAATATTATTACGATATCTGTACTGATCCGGTGATGCCGCCGCTCAAAGCCGGTCTGGCATGGCATTTGCCGAGACTGCTCGATGCGGATGTGCTGGAGCGCGCGTTGAAATTATTTGAGGGGAAGCATGATTTTCATGCGTTCGCTGCCTATCGAGGAAATGAGACAGCAGAAACCAACTATGCCAGGACGGTGTTCTCTGCCGATCTTGCAACTTTGGCAGATGGTTACCGCATGAGTTTCCACGGCGATGGATTTCTTTATAAAATGGTAAGAATGTTGGCTGGCTCAGCGATCAAAGCTTCCCAGGGAAGATTGCGTCTCGATGATTTCGAGCAGCTGCTCGATCAACCGGAAGGCCTGCCTTTTGGTAAAGCTCCACTGTGTGCGCCGGCAGATGGGTTGTATTTGGAACAAGTGATATACGATTGATGAAAACCTGGATTGCCTTTGATGCGGCCGGAACCTTGTTCGAGCCCGCTGAGCCAGTTGAAAAAATTTACGCTGATTGTTTTTCATCACTAGGCTTTGGAATTCCCGAAAGCAGCTGGAAAGTGGCAATAGCCAAAGCTTTCGCGATCACTCCAGACCCGATTTATCAAGGGACGGGGGCGGGAGAAGTCGTCGAAAAAGGCTGGTGGCGTGATTTGGTGCGGAATGCGGTGCTTACCACGGAGATACGCCCAGATGTGGAAACAATGTCTGATGCCTTTGAGGAGCTTTTCGAATACTACTCCTTTGGCTCTACATGGAGGGCATTTCCTGAAACGGAGGCGGTATTGCGTTCCATGAAATCAAAGGATGTGTGTTTGGGCGTGGTCTCGAATTTTGATTCCCGAATTCATCGGGTCATGGAGGAGCTGAAGTTGAGAGATTACTTCGATTTCGTGATCACCTCTGCTGATGTTTCAGCTAGAAAACCGTCACCCAGAATACTGGAGAGGTTCATGGAAAAAGCAGCTGTGAAAAGAGAAGGTTGTTGTCTTGTCGGTGATTCACCGGAGGCCGACGGTGGCGCGGCGAGGGCAGCTGGGATCGAGTTTTTTCAACTGAACCGCCCCGCACAGGGATTGAGCAATTTTGAACAATGGCATGAAGAGCGTTTCCTTTGACGAAGGTGAAGTTACGCAAACTCGAACTTTTTGTGCGAAACTTCGAGTTTGGGCTTGCACGGTCTGGTAATTAAGTTATCAAGCGCTCCCGAATTATGGCTAAGAAAAGTTGGATCGCGCGCAACAAGCGCAAAGCAAAGACCGTTGATAAGTACGCAGACCTCAGGCACAAGCTGAAGAAAGAGAAGGACTATGTTGGTCTTTCAATGCTTCCTCGTGACGCCAGCCCGACCCGCGTTGTCAACCGTTGCGAAATCACAGGACGTCGCCGTGCGTTCCTGCGCCGCTTTAAACTTTCGCGTATTACTTTCCGCGAATACGCTTCTGCAGGTCTCCTGCCAGGCGTCACAAAATCCAGCTGGTAAACTTCAGGTGGTTCCTGCGGCAGTTTTGTCGTAAGATCCTAACGTGGGACGGAAACTACCCGATCCCGCGTTTTTCCTATGCCGATATACGAATACGTTTCCGAAGCACCTGACGATCCTGAGCGATCGTGCAGAATTTGTCGGCGCGGATTCGAATTGAGAAGACCGATTGATCGGGACGCACTTTTAACCTGCTTGCTTTGCAAGAATGCGGTCCGAAAAGTTATCTCAAAAATCAACACTCCACGGGTGTCGAAGCCATTGTCGGTTTCTGACGCCAAAAAAGCCGGTTTTACGGTTTTAGAAAAAAGAGACCAAGGCGTTTACGAAAAACTCTGATTTGATTGTGAACCCTCTATACGAAAATCTTGCTTTATTTGCGAGTTCCGCTGTCGCACATGAATTTCCAAGCTTGGGAGAAGCTGCGCTATACATCTTCGGAATTATCTTCTTTTTGTTGTTGAATGCCTTTTTCGTGGCGTCCGAATTTGCCATCGTAAAGATCCGGCCAAGCCAGCTTGAGAGCCACACAAAAGAGACTGGTGCTGATACGCTTCGCGCTTTGCATGTGGTCAAGCATTTGGATGGTTATCTCTCTGCGAATCAACTCGGTATTACTTTCTCTTCATTGGCTTTAGGATTCCTTGGAGAGCCATTTGTGAAAGCGTTGCTCGCTCCAATTTTGGCACACACTGCCATGCCTGAGGTTGGGATTTACTGGGTTTCACTCATCATTGCTTACGCTTCGTTCACTTTCCTGCATGTTGTCATCGGGGAGTTGGTTCCGAAATCTATTGCGATTCGCCGCTCACTGGGAACCACGATGGCTTTGGTTGGTCCTTTGCACATCTTTTACAAAGCGTTCTATCTCGTCATTAGGTTCTTCCAAGGAACGGCCAACTGGCTGTTGAAACACATTTTCATGGTCGATCCGATTAGCGAGAGCGAGCATGTTCACTCGGCAGAGGAGCTCGCTATCCTGGTGACACATTCCGGAAAATTCAAAGAAGTAACCGATACAGAACGTGAGATCTTAATCAATGCTTTGGAGCTTAATGAGCTCTGGGTTCGCGATGTGATGACGCCGCGTAATGAAGTGGTGGTGTTGGACGCTGACGAGCCTTTCGATAAGACCTTGGCGATTGCGATCCGCAGCAAGCACACACGCTTTCCTCTAGTGAAGGGGCACTTGGACCAAACGATTGGTTTGATACACATTAAGGATCTTTTCAAGTTGATGGATGATCCAGACCCCGATCTGATCCGGATTAAGCGCGATATCAAGATGGTTCCGGATACGATGCCATTGGATAGCCTGCTGAAATTTTTCCTAAAGGAGCACGCGCACCTCGCGATAGCAGTCGACGAATTCGGAACGCCAGTGGGAATTGTTTTCCTCGATAATGTGATGGAAGAGCTCGTTGGAGATATCCAAGATGAGTTCGATAATGAACCTCCTTCCTACGTCCAGATTAACGATGAGGAGTTTGTTGTTGAGGGATCCATGACTTTGAATGATCTCGAAGACTATGTTTCTGAGCTTTCTTTGGAAAGTGGTGAAGTCACCACAGTGGGCGGATATATAACTCAACAGCTTGAGCGTTTTCCTGAAGTGGGTGAGACGATCGTAGTCCTAGGCCACGAAGCCAAGGTTACCAGCACAGATGGCAGGCGTGTGGGGCAGGTTCACTTCCGGAAAATGGGAGAAGAGGAACTGCGCGAACATGCGGCGAAAGCCGAAGAGGAGTCTTCTTAGATCAGTTCTGCAGCGATAGGGTCAACCAATGGCCTTCCCAAGGCGGTAAGATGCAAGTGAGTGTCTCCAATTTCCAGAAGGCTTTCCGAAGCAAAAGTTTTTGCCAGCTTTAGATTACTTGAACCCAGTAGTTTGAGGGGTATTCCCTGTGTGGTTCTCAGCCCGAGGGCGATCAGCTCGATTCTTCGTTGCGCGTCTGTGAGTGTTTCCGTTTCGTGAATCGCGTTACCTAGGCTTTTCACTTGGCTAATGTAGGCGGCGGTATCCGGAATGTTTTTCTCACGAATTCGGCCAATTGTTGAAACCGCAGAGGGTCCCAAACCAAGGTAATCCTCACCTTGCCAGTAACCTTGGTTGTGTGAGGACTGCTGGCTATCACGAGCGTAATTCGAGGTTTCGTAATGATGGAATCCAGCCTCAGTGAGCAAGCGATCAGCTAGATGGTAGTGATCCGCGTCGTGATCTTCGTTCTCCTTATAGGTGCCGTTCTGAAGCGACTCGAAAAATGCAGTGTCCTCCTCGTAGGTCAGATTATAAGCGGAAATATGATCAGGCTTTAGCGAAATTGTGTGATCTAGGGAGCTCTCCCAATCTGCTAGCGACTGGCCTGGAATAGAGAACATTAAGTCTATATTTACCGAGGTGATACCAGCCTCGCGAAGTATTGCTACCGACTCAGTAGCCTGTTGCGGACTGTGCTCGCGACCAAGAGTCTGCAGAACGTGTGGGGTGAACGATTGGATACCGAGTGAGACGCGGGTGACACCGAGATTTTTAAAAAGCTGTGCTTTCTTCAGATCGAAGGTGGCAGGGTTCGCCTCGAGAGTGATCTCATCGAGTGCTGAGAGATCGAAAACGTTGCTTAAAGATTCGAAAAGTTCGGTTAGGTGCTTACCCGATAGCATGGAGGGCGTGCCACCCCCGAGGTATAGCGTGCGGGGAGATGCTGAGTGCTTTGCGGCTCTCCACCCTGCCTCTGTTCCGAGAGCTTGCACAAACTCACCTATGGGAGTGCTGCCGGGCGTGTGCTTGTAGAAAGAGCAATACGGACAGATGCGGTGGCAGAATGGGATATGTAGGTATAGGAGCACGAATGGACTTATCGTTATTCGCTAGGCCGGCCTTGAACCCGTTGCACGTAGCTCTTGGCAGCTTTGATAATAGAATCTGAGAGGCTTGCTTCAGGTTTCGCAAAAGGTGGCACGAACCAAGGAAACGAACCGAGAAGGTCAGTGATGACAGCAATTTCTCCGTCGCAGGTGGACTCGCCGCTGCCAATCCCAATGGTAGGAACTGAAATCGACTTGGAGATGATTTGAGCGCTTGCTGGAGTAACGGATTCAAGAATGATGGCAAACACACCAGCGGCAATCAGAGATTCGGCACCATCTAGGATTTCTTGAGTTTGTTCAGGAGTTTTACCTTTTTTGTGATAGCCGCCTTCTTCAAGAACGCGCTGGGGTAACATCCCAAGGTGACCACAAACCGGTATGCCGGCTTGGGTGATAAGTCGCACTTTCTCGGCTTGGCGTATGCCACCCTCGAGCTTCACTGCGTCTGCACCGGCCGCAACTAAGGATTGTGCTGTCTCCAGAGCTTGTTCCGGCGTGTCGTAGGTGTGGATGGGTAAATCCGCCAGGATCAGAGCCTTGGGTTTGGCACGGGCTACAGCCTCTAAATGATGGAGCATGTGCGCGAGGGTCACGTGCGTGGTGTCTGGAAATCCCAAAACGACCATGCCCAGCGAATCACCGACCAAGAGAATATCCACAGCGGCTTCATCGAGAAGCCGTGCCATTGGATAGTCGTAGCAAGTAAGCGCGGCGATGGGGCCAGCAGCTTTTTTGGCGGCGATTATAGCGACTTTTTGCTGGGGTGTCACGAAACAGAGCTGGAAAGATTTGGAAATGAAAAAGCCTCCGCTGAGCAGTGCTCTAATCGGAGGCTAATTTCCATTTTAAAAAATGGCGACCCGTAAGGGAATCGAACCCTTCTTGCCAGGATGAAAACCTGGAGTCCTAACCGATAGACGAACGGGTCGTTAGTCGCGGTGCGGGCGGAAAGAAACCCGACAGCTGGATTTGTTGCAAGGTTTTTTTGGCACAAGTTGGTATTTTTTTCTGAGTTCCATGTGTGCACGACAAAGCCAGCTAACATTGAGGTGGATGAAACCGCAGAAAGTCTTGATATGTCGTAGGGTGTGTGCATTGTCGCGCCTCCGTAATGGCAGGATCCTCCTTTCAAGCTCTCCCTGGTTTCCGTGATTTCACTCCTCGTGAATGCGCGGTTCGAAACTATTTATTCGAAACGTGGAGACGAGTCGCTCGTCGCTGTGGTTACGTGGAGTATGAAACTCCGATTCTTGAAGACACGGGTTTGTATTTGAAAAAGTCCGGAGGCGAGCTTTCCTCACAGCTGTTTAGATTTGAGGATCAAGGGGGACGTGACGTAACTTTGAGGCCTGAGGTAACAGCGTCTTTGGCGCGAATCGCTGCTGCTGAGCAACGTCAATATCCCAAGCCGCTAAAGTGGTTTGAGATTGGCCAGTGCTTTCGCTACGAAAAGCCGCAGAAGGGCAGGGGGCGTGAATTCCACCAGTTCAATGTCGATATTCTTGGTGAGGCCGGATCGGGTGCCGATGCGGAGCTGATTGCTCTTGCGATCGAGACCATGCTTTCCTTTGGATTTATCGAGGGAGATTTTGTGGTTCGCGTTTCTGACCGTAATGCCTGGGTGAAATTCGCCGAAGCGAGAGGTGTGACTGATGAAACTATGCCAGATTTCCTCAATCTGGTTGATAAGCTGGAGCGCGAAAAGCCGGAGGTGCTTTCCGAGAAACTGGCGAAGTTCGGAACCACCCTTGATGAAGTAAATGATTTCGTTGCCAATCCGAACGATGCCGAGGGAACTTTCCAAGAGATCCTGAGTGACCTGCGTGGACGTGGGTTCGGGAATTTTGTCGAACTGGATCTGTCGATTGTCCGCGGTCTAGCGTATTATACTGGCGTGGTTTTTGAGGTGTTTGATGCCAAGAAATCCATGCGGGCTGTGGCTGGTGGTGGTCGCTACGATACTCTTGTTAAAACGATTTCCGATGGCTCTGTCGATATGCCGGCGACAGGCTTTGCGATGGGCGACTACGTGATCCGTAATCTCATCGAAGAAACCGCTCACACAGCAATGCAGATGGAAGTCTGGTTGCAGCGTAACGCCGCCGGCTGCGAGGCCTATATGGTGATTCCCGATGAGGCGTCCAAGCCCAACGCGCTGGCCTTGGTTACGGACCTCCGGCGCGCGGGGATCTCGGTAGACCTTCCGCTTTCCAAAATGAAGGTAGGCAAGCAATTTCAGGCGGCAGAGAAATCGGGCGCGCGTTTTGCCGTCATCATTGATGCGGAGTTTCCTATTGTTAAGGTCAAGGTTCTTGCGAATCGGACCGAAGAGCAGTGCCATGCGGCTGAGCTAGTGGCATGGATGATGCAGCGCCTCACCGAGCCGGATGGGCCGCTCCTTGCCTAGAAAAATTCATATTTTATAAATTCATAGTTAGAAGAACATGCGTAGTCATCATTGCAACGAACTGAGGGAGAGCGATCTTGGAAGTGAAGTAAAATTGATCGGGTGGGTCAATTCAGCCCGCGATCATGGAGGAGTAATTTTCATCGATCTGCGGGACCGTGAGGGTCTTACCCAGTGCGTTTTTCGCCCAGAGGAAGGTGCTGAGGTTGCCAAGCTTTCGCATACGCTTCGTGATGAAGACGTGGTGCAAGTTATTGGTAAAGTTGCTGCGCGGTTAGACGGAGCAGAGAATGCCCGGATGGCTACTGGAGCGATCGAGGTCATCGCGACTGAACTGAAGATCGTTAATAAGTCCGACGTTCTTCCATTTCAATTGGATAAGGGTGTTTCCAATGAAGATATTCGGATGAAATACCGATATCTCGACCTGCGCAGACCCCAGATGGCCAAGAATATCCGTCAGCGTAGCAAGATCACTTCCGCCGCACGCCGCTTCCTCGATGATTCAGGTTTTTTCGAAATTGAGACTCCCATTCTTTCGAACCCGACTCCTGAAGGCGCGCGCGATTTCCTTGTGCCGTCGCGTTTGAATCCTGGGAAGTTTTACGCTCTGCCGCAGGCTCCTCAGCAGTATAAGCAGTTATTGATGGTCGCGGGCGTGGAGAAATACTTCCAGATCGCCAGGTGTTTCCGAGACGAAGATTTGCGTGCTGACCGCCAGCCGGAATTTACTCAGATCGATCTTGAAGCAAGTTTCGTGGACCAAGAAGACATCATCAAAACGGTTCAGGGTCTGTTGGGTGCGATGTTCAAAGCCGGCCTTGATCTCGATCTGCCGGAGGAATTTCCGCGTATGACTTATCAAGACGCGATGGATATTTACGGCTCTGATAAGCCGGATACGCGTTTCGATCTTAAAATCACCGATCTTGCTGCCGTGTTTGCTGCTACGGAATTTAAGATCTTCCGCAGTGTCCTCGATGGCGGTGGCGTGGTTCGTGCGATCAATGCCAAGGGCTTTGCCGGCGTCACCACTGGGCAAATGAACCGCCTCAACGAAATTGCAGTGCAAGCCGGGTTGCCTGTGAAAAACCTCGCCTTCGTGAAACTCGAGAATGGCGAATACAAGAGTCCTCTCTGGAAGATTTTCTCCGATGCTGAGAAGGAGGCTGTGACAGCTACTATGAACCTAGAAGAGGGTGATATTGTATTCTTCGCTGCCGGTTCACGTGAAAGCGTGAGCACGATTCTCGGTCGCGTTCGCTCAGAATGCGCTGTGATGATGGAGCTGAATAAAGACTCCGATCAGTTTAACTTTCTTTGGGTTGTCGATTTTCCGTTGCTCGATCAAGACGAGGAAACTGGTCAATGGGTTGCAGTTCACCACCCCTTTACGCGGCCTCATCCGGAAGACATGGAATTACTTGAAAAGGGCGATTTTGCTAACGTCCGTGCGATTGCTTACGATATCGTTCTCAATGGCTATGAGCTGGGTGGCGGTTCGATCCGTATCCACGAAAAAGACCTCCAGGCGAAAATGTTTGAAGTGCTCGGAGTCACTCCTGAAGAGCAGCAGATCAAGTTTGCTCACATTCTCGATGCCTTTCGTTTTGGAGCTCCGCCACACGGTGGCCTGGCTCTTGGGCTTGATCGTATTGCGATGCTGGTTTCCGGTGAAGACAGTATCCGAGAGGTGATCGCATTTCCTAAAAATAACAAAGGAGCGGATCTAATGGCGCAGAGCCCTTGCGAAATTGGATTGAAAGAGCTGCGCGAAGTCTACGTGCAGAGCACTCACAAGAAAAAGGCTGAGGAGCCGATCAGTTGAGTGACGTAACGGCATTACAAGGTCGCTGATCTGCATTAGCCAAAGTTCCTTTGGAATTTCGCAAAAGTTCGTCTAGGCTCCGGCAGTGACCGATGAAGAGGAGAACACAACTAGCAAGAACACCAAAAGAAAAGGGTGCTTGGGCTGGCTGTGGCGACTTGGTGTCATCGGGCTCGTTTTGCTTTTTGGATTCTTGGCTTGGTTAAACGGTCCGGGCATTCGTTTACTCGGGCCGAAGCTGGCTAAACATTTCATCGAAGATGGGATGCTGGGTGAGAATCTCCGTATCGAAGGGACTCTGCTTGGCGGTTTAGATGTATATGATCTTGAGCTCAGCACCGACGGCGCAATCGAGCGCTTGGCGATCAAAAGATTTGAGACAGACTATCGGTTCAGCGAAATTATTTCAGGGAAATTACGCGGGCTTTCCGGTGAGGGAATTCATTTAGATCTGCGGCTGGAGCCATCGAAAGAAAAGGATAAGCAGCCGGTGGATTTCGCGCAGCTTGGTAGGATGCTCAACGGCGTGAGGAATAAGATTCTACCGCTGAACCTGAACTTGGACGATGTCAGTTTTTCTTTAGCACAGGATGGGGAGCGGATTTTGGAACTAGAGCCTAGCGACTTTTCTCACCGACCGGGCGATGACGTGGTGGAGCTAGAGCTTGGGCGTATCATTGATGGCAAAGGGGGCTTCACACAGAAGCAGAAGACTTCGCTAGTCTGGGAGAAGGGAAGAATGACGTTGGATCAGATTGAATTACTGACGATCCTTGGAGTCAGTGGGCTGACGGTTATGTTGCCGGAAAATGGTGAGATCGCTGCTGAAGGGGCGATACGGCTGGGCGAAGCAATATTGCGCCTAGATGTGGGCAAGGGACTGAGTGATTTGCAGCTCGAAATGATAGAAGGCGAGCTTGATATAGGTGGGTTCCTCGAAGAAATCGGTGTAAAAATGCCGATCAAAGGACAACTGAAGTTTTTGGAAGTGGATTTGAAGCAGGTTTTTCCAGAATGGCAAAAGGCGGTCGGGACGGCGGAGGTTTTTATCGAGAGCTTTGCTTACGATCGCTGGGATGTGGCCGAGCTTTCTGCCGGGATGACATTGGATGAGGGCCGTTTTTCCGCGAAGTTGGCAGGCGTGGCGTTGGGCTCGCAGGTTACGGTGAACGGCGAGGGTGCGTTCGAGCGGGCGGATCTGGTATCAGAGGATTTCATGATGAAACGTATTAGCGGGGATCTGAGTATTGCCCGCGTGGGGGAGGTGCTGCGGGGGCTGGATGCGAAGCTTGATATGCCCACGACTTTCGAGGAGTTTCCCGAAAGTGAAATTGGAGGAACCTGGGCGGTGGACTTTGACGATGCAGGCTTTGGAGCGGTGGAAGGTGAACTTTCGCTAAAAGCGACCCAGGCGGATGCCACTCCGATACGGTTGAATGCTCGTTTCGATGCAGAGGCGAAGGCCATTACTGTGAAAAATCTCGTGACAGATGGGATGGTTTTTTCCGGGTCCTACGGGTTGGCGTCTCAAGCTTACGAGGCAAAGCAGGTAATGGAAAATTTTGATAGCACGAGGCTTTTGCCTTGGCTGGAGGGTCTTGGAAAGACGATGGAGGGGAGCTGTGTTGCTTCTGGGAAATGGGAAGGAAGCGGGAATTTGGCGGATGGTAGGATGCGTGGCGAGCTCACGGATCTAAAGGCTTTGTGGAAATGGAATGCGCCGGAATCAGGAGCGATAAGGCCACCAGTTTCGGCGATGTGTGAGAAATTTTCTTATGAGTGGCCGGGCACGCTTGAAATTGATGGGTTGGTTGCGGAGACCGATGGGCAGACCGTGAAGTTGGATGCGAAACTTGCGAACCAAGAATTAGTTCTAGAGAAATTCATATGGTTGGATGACGAGGAGCAGCTTGCGCAGGGACAGGGGAAATTGCCTGTGCCGGAGGATTATTCGAAGTGGCAGGAGTTCATTAAAAACGACTCACGGCCGCTGGATCTGATGCTTAATTCAAAAACACTACCACTTGCGAAACTGCGGCCGTGGGTGAAAGGGCTGGATCAAATCGATGATAAGGCAACAGGAAGGCTAGATCTTAGAATAGCTGGGAGTTTGATGGCCCCAGAGGTCAGCGCGGTTGTCGAAATCCGAGACGTTAGTGTGCCTAGTAGAAGCGAATTACCTACGATGGATGTGACGCTGAATGTAGAAGCGCGCGACGGTAGGGCGATCATTTCAGCAGCGGCGATAGCGCCGGATTTTGAGCCCGCGACTATGAATGCGACGATGGCTTTCCTACCAAAGAAATGGGCGGAGGATCCGGGTAGCATAATGACCGAGGAAGTCAGCGGCAGTCTAGCCTTACCGCGGATCAATCTTTCACGTTTCCAATCGCTGATACCTGGGGCAGCGAAACTCGGCGGGGTGGTTGAAGGGGAAATGGCCATAGTTGGGACGGTCGGTGAACCTGATATTAGCGGTGAATTGAAGCTCAGTGGAGGTGAATTCCGTATGACCAACTCGGATATTCCGGCGCTGGATGGAATCGATCTGCAGATAGGCACGGATCTTAAGTATCTGACAATCAAGGGCGGTGTGGCGGATATTGAGGGTGGAAATATTACGATCGAGGGAGCTTTCGGCCTCAAGGCTGATGGAGATGCCGAAGGCGTGGATTCTCGCAGTCTCGATTTTACAATCAGGGCTGCGGGTATACCGGTGGTTCGTAATGATTTCCTCATCGTTCGAACTAATGCCGACATGCGGGTGCAAGGAACAATGGGCGATGCTAAGGTGACGGGGGAGTTTGGCATTATTGATAGCGTTTTCTACAAGGATATGGAGCTCATTCCCATCGGGACGCCTTTCCTCGAGCCATCCGCCGCCAAGCTGCCCTCTATTGATACGCCCGATAATCCGGGTGCTGTGGTGCCTGCGCCGTTCAGTGAATGGGCGGTAGATTTAAACTTAAAGACCATCGATCCTATTCTTATCCGTGGCAACCTTGGGACCGGACAAGTAGATGTATCGCTAAAAATTGGAGGTGAAGTAGGAAATCCCAAGCCCAACGGAACCGTCCGCTTGAGCAACGCGGTCGCGAGGCTACCCTTCAGCACTCTTAAAGTGGGGGACGGCACGGCGACTTTTACTCCGCAGACGGGCTTTGACCCGATTTTAGAAATGCGAGGAACCGCTGAACCGAGGCCTTATCAGGTTCAGGTTTACGTGAACGGGCGTGCCTCTGATCCGCAGGTTTTACTGACTTCGCAGCCGCCACTGCCAGAAAACGAGATCATGACTCTGATTGCCACAGGGACGACAACATCTGGTCTGGAAAATTCGCAAGCAGCGTCTTCTCGTGCGACAAAGCTCCTGATTGAAGAGCTCAGGCAAGGGAGGTTTCTCTTTGGAAAACAGCTCAGGCCTTTGTTGAGTCTACTTGATAACGTAGATTTCAGTATTGCGGAGTCTGATCCCTACGACTCGGACTCCTATAATTCGGCAACGGTTGAACTGAGTGAAAAACTATATGTTTCCGCTGGCCTTGGCGAGGAGGGAGATCAGAGATTTTTGGCTATATGGAGGGTGCGATTCCGATGAGTGGGTTTTCCCTAAAATTCCTCACTAGTGTGAAGACGAGCTTATGTATTGGCTGGCTCTTGCTTGGTGTATCCATAGTTTCCGCTGCCGAAATAGATATCCGTGGTATGAAAAGCAAGGGTGAGCGGGAGGTGCTGATGTTACTCGGCGGTCGACTTAATTATATTCGGAAGAAGGAGGCGAGTGCTTGGCGTGCGAATGATGCCGCTTTCATGGTTCAAGATGTCCTGCGCAACGACGGATACTTCGAAGTAGCGGTACGTGGTGTAATCGAGTCGCCAGAAAAGATCGTCTTGATCGTAGATGAGGGCCAGCGGCTTTCGCTAGGAACGGTTACCGTGATAGGCGACGGAGATCTGGAAGAACTCAAAAAAACCTTCACGACACCGTTTCGGTCAAGCACGCCCTTTGGTGCCGGAACGCCACCTTTCCGAGCGGATGATGCAAATAAAGGTGTTGAGTTCGTACGCCGATTACTGATGTCACAGGGTTATTGGAATGCCGAGGTTTCTATGCGGAAGCAGAACGTCGATAAGCAGACGGGATTAGTCGATATGGTGATCGCTGTAGACGAAGGACCTAGATTCAAGATCGGGAGGCCAACTGTGGTCAGCGCGGATGGGCGCGGAGTGAAGCGCGCGGCGACCACTTGGCAGCCTTTTGTTGGCCAATGGGCAAGCACAGAAAATGTCAACGGCCTGCGGGTAGCAATGGAAAGGGCCTTCACAAGCCGCGGTTATCCAGATGCTGAGATCAACATGACACGGAGGCTAGGCATCTCCACATTTTCGCCAGATTTCGTCATTGATCTAGGCACTCGTGTGAAGCTGCTCAATGTAAAAACTGAGGGCTTGGTGAGAACGAAGCCTGAGCGTGTTGAACAGATCATGGGGTCGATCGAGGGTGATTGGTATAACCAGGCTGCAATGAATAAGAAGGTCAAGAACCTACTAGGCACCGGGGCTTTCCAGTCCGTGCGCATTGAGACCTACGAAGTCGCTCGTAAGCGTATCGATGCGACCTTGCACTTCCAAGAGGCGAGAGCAAAGGAGATCAGCTTCGCGGCGGGTGCTAGCTCATTTGATGGCCCCTTGTTCCGCGCATCATATACAGATAGAAATTTTAGGGGCGCGTTACGCGGCTTTTCAGTGGGGACCGAAGTGAGCGCGCGTGGGATTCTCGGGGAGTTGAAGCTGACTGATCCGTGGTGGCTGGGGACGGAGATCCTCCGCACTCACCGGCTCTACTCTTTAATTAAGGACTACGAGGGATACACGACTTACGAGGCAGGCATAGAGACCAGTTGGAAATACGAACTCACTGACCATTATTCGATGGTATTCTTGCTGGGGTACTCCTACGTCTCCGTTTTAGATGAAGGGCTACCTAACGCCCTGCTTGGTGAAACAGGCTACAGTCACACGAGAGCTTCCTTTACGCAGAAGTGGGATTACCTAGACAGTCCGATTCTTCCGAAATCTGGCTGGCATTTTAGTATACCAATCCAGATTGGCGCAGCCATCGGCGGCGAAACCAATTCTTACATGAAACTGGGACTCGACGGAGGTTGGTATATTCCGATCAACGACACTTATCAGCTCGGTATCGGCGGATTTGCCCAATGGGTTTCACCGTCCAATGATATTCAGGATCTTCCTGTTGATCTACGCGTGTTCAACGGTGGGGTCCGAAGTGTCAGGAGTTTTCCCGACCGAGAGCTTGGGCCGAGCTTCGGAGGCGACCCCTACGGCGGCGATTTTAGCTGGGCGGTCAATACCGAGCTCAGCCGGAGTATTACTGGCCCGCTGCGAGCGTTGGCCTTTTTCGACGCTGGGGGAGTGACCGGAGATTACATCCCTCCCAAACAAGGCGGTCTTGAACTGGCTGTAGGCCTTGGTCTGCGAGTTGACCTGCCCATTGGCCCGATGCGGCTTGAATACGGGCACAATCTAACACAGGACTCAGGAGAACCGTCCGGAACATGGCATTTTGCCATTGGCGCGACCTTCTAATGCCTTTCCTCGCCTTGTTTTGATAAAAGGACAAATTAGTGAAGTTTTCTCTAAGATTTATTTCAGTTCGGGAGTTACTGTAGAAACAACACACGATTGTTGCATCGTAGGGAAAACCCCGTTAAAACCATCCATAACAAATGAGTATTCACGCACAAATTAGCGAAGAGGCCCAAGCGAGACTTAGGGCACAAAAACGTAATTCGACAATTTCTTCCATCGTCGTTTCTCTTCTTGTAGTCGCAGTTATATTCTTGGTTTTAGGGATCTTTTTGCTGCCTAGTATTATCAAGGAAACGCCTACGATAAGTGTTCAGTATTCAGCTTCGACGAGTGAAGAAGCAGAGGTCAAGGAGCAGCCGAAAAGTAAGCAGATCGAGAAGAAACCAGCTGCGCCAGCTGCCGCTATCTCCCGAGTGATTACCTCCAACACCGCTTCTGCAACATCGATTCCCGTCCCTGACGTGGATTTCTCTGCTCCCAGTGTTGACTTTGGCGACGCCCAAGATTTTGGAGTTGGCTGGGGTGATGCAGGGCTTGCTGCAGGTGGAGAATTCGGAAAAATCCCATCTTCCATGCGCGAGCGTTGTTCCCCTGAGGATCGTATGAAGAGACTGCTTGAATCTGGTGGGACCAAAAATGGTGAAAAGGCTGTAGTAAAGGCCTTGGATTGGCTCAAGGATACGCAGAACGAGGACGGTAGTTGGGATAATCAGCATCCCATTGCAATGACTGGATTTGCCCTTTTGGCGTTCTTAGGACATTGCGAGACTCCGCTTTCAGAGAAATATGGTGAGGAGGTTCTCAAAGCAATCACTTACCTAGTGAATAACGGGATGAAAAACGAAGGGAAACTTACTAATAAGCCGGATAATTCTATCCAATGGGTTTACGATCATGGAATCGCAGCGTATGCCCTAGCTGAATCTTACACCTTTTGCAGTCGGATGGATATCAATGTTCCTGACCTCGATACCGTCGTGAAAAAAGCGATTGATATGATCATAGATGGCCAGAGTGATAATGGTGGCTGGGTCTATCGTTTTGCGCGCAATGGAGCCGGTGACAACTCGGTTGGCTTCTGGCAGATTCAGGCGCTAAAGGCGAGCAAACACACAGATCTATTCAAAGATAGCGAACTCAAGAGCGCTTCCCGGAAAGCACTTGAATGGTTGGAAAGCGTACAAGGAGCAAACGGAGCGATAGGTTATCGGAACAGTTCAACAAAGAGTCCTGGACTCACCGGTGGTGGGGTGCTTGCTTTCCAGATTTGGGGTGAAGGAGATTCCAAGGCTGCAAAGAAGGGAATTGAATACCTTTCTGAAAACTCCGAGTTCGAATGGGGCTCGGCAAATGCTAATTTTTATTATCATTATTATAATGCTCAAGCGTTGATCAATCATGGTGGAAAGGAATGGGATACATACAACGATCAATTCCGTGAGGAGTTGATCAAAAACCAGAAAGCTGATGGTTCCTGGGATAGGGGAGCCGGAGGTAACCACGGGGCGATCAACGTTCACATGGCCACCTGTTTGGCAACCATGATGCTTGAGGTTTACTACCGCTTCCTTCCAGGCAGTGAGTAATAGTAGCCCAGCTTCGTAAAAGAAATGGATTGAGAAATCCGTTGCCTTTCTCTCGAAAGGAGAATACATCCCCTTCGTCTCACCTGACACGGTGATGCCGGCTTAGCTCAGTTGGTAGAGCAACTGATTTGTAATCAGTAGGTCAACGGTTCGAATCCGTTAGCCGGCTCCATTCTCAAAACCCTGTAACACTTAAGGTTACAGGGTTTTTTTTGTATCTTTGATCTGGTGGTGGCGGCTTCCGTAATTCCGCCGGATTCCGCAAAAATCCGCTGAATTCCGAGAAAATGGTGCATTTATGGCAACTGTTATGGCAACTGTTATGGCAACTGTTTGGCTTTTCCTTCCTCTTCATTTAAGGCGGTGAAATGTTCAGGACTTCAGATTCGAGGATACTTTTGAGGGGTTAGATCTTTTGAATGACAAAATACCCAACCTGCGAATAAATTCCTCACATGAGCAAAACACCAATCCGCATGAACTCAGACATGCCGGAGTTCGCTGTGCGCCGCGATACTTTCAATCAGTTTTTTTCTGCTCCACTTGCTACCAGCACTTTTCACGATTTGGTTAACAAAGGAAAAATTATTCCTGTAGATGGGATTCGTGGTTTCTATCTTCTAAATCAATCTCTTCGGCGGATCGGGTTAAAGGAGGTTAGTATGCTGCCTGTTGAGAGATCGACACCAAGCATGGAGGACATCATTCGTCTCGCATTTCATTTAATTGACGAAGAGCTTTTTCCTGCTCCTTCTTGGTTACTGCATGTTGAAACCATTAGTATTAAAGATACTGACCATGCCAGAAGCTTCAGGGATCGCCACTGGGAAGGCGTTGCATCTCTTGGTGATATTTCCGCTAAGCTTAATTATTTTCAGGGAGTTTTGGATTGGGCTTCTATGGAGAAGGAATTCAAAGACTGAATTTTGGATCTGCTACTCCGAGAGTTCATCACACGAGTTCGTGTAACGGATCTACTTCGTAACTCACTCTACCTTGGCGTTGGAAAAAAGCTTTACGCCGCTACGCTTCCGATACGAAAAAGTCAGGGTTCTGATGAATCTTTTCTGGCTGAGTGATCGATATCTCTACTGCGGTTACGAGTTTTAGGAGGAGGTTTGAAGTTCACTTAGTCAGGAGGCTAATGATACACCATGGAAACCTTCTCTCTCCCGGCGATAACGCCGTCGTAATCAATGCCGACGCGCTCGGTTTTATCTCTGATTGCGCTGGTATTCTAATTTCTTATGTGCAGCAGCGTCATCTGTGCATTTCCCACTCTCTTTGCTTGTCCCAATTACCCGCCCAGATGCATCGCGGCGTGTGCCGCTGGCGAAGCCGGAGGAGTGGTTGGTTGTCTGGTTGCCTGTGGATCGGCCTGAGGCGTCCCGGAAGTCTGTGCGGCTGGTGTTGCCGTTTGTCCGGGTGGTCGCGGTGCCTGTCGTCCTGTTACTAGCGTCGCGGTAGGTCGTGTGGGAAGAGCCGTTGGTGGAGGCTGTGCCTGTCGTGCGCCCGGAGGCATCCCGGTAATCGGTGCGGGTAGTGCTGCCGCTGGTCTGACTGGTGGATGTCCCGATCATGCGTCCCGAGGCATCGCGTATGACCGAGCGCACTGTCCCATTACTGCTTTTCTGGTGGTCGATGGTCTGCGTAACCCGTCCGGAGGCGTCCCGCACCACCTCACGACAGGTTTGAGCCGTCGCCGCAGAAATCAGAACTAGTGATGCTGCAATGAGAGAGTGGATTTGCTTCATGGTAAATATGACAGGCGTGGGACGTAATCCATTCGATCAAATTTCCTCGCCGAATCCATTCCCTGCCCCTGCCTATGTCCCACCCCCGCTCTCAGGATGTGCCCGTAGTTGATTCATTCCCTGCACCAAGATTTCGTTCATTCTCCATCACATCCACGAATATGCCAACCCACGACACCCCGCATCCCTTCGCTCCGGGCGCCAGGGTCGTCGCCATTGATGGATCGATGAATCTAACATTTATCCAGCGTTTGGAATCGGTTCTTTCTCCTTCCATTCAGCCGTATCATTCCCTTTTCTTATAACGTGCTTCTCAATACTGCTATTGAACGTCTCTACGACCTAAACGTCGGTATCACTCCCGTGGAAGAGGGGAGTCCCCACGAGCGACCGCACAAGCCCTTACTACTGCTGGCCGTCTTTGATCTCCTCGACGGGGAAGCCGTCGGCGACACGTTCCACGCCTTCGACCTCCTCGAAGTCAAAGGCCACGACGTCCGCAACCAGGCATACCTGCAACGCTACTCCGGTTTGCTCACACTCCTGCCGCACGACAACCCGTCGCTGCAATGGGTCGGCACCGACATCCAGCCCGAAGACAAGCTCGCCACCTACGGCCAGCTCCTGCGGGAAGGGAAGGAAGGCGTAGTCCTCAAGCGGATCGACGCACCCTTCAGCCCCGGCCGCCCCAACTCCGGCGGCAGCCAGCTGAAGTTCAAGTTCGTAGAGACCGCCTCCTTCGTCGTCACCGGCATCAACCGCCAACGAAGCGTCACCCTCGGCCTCTACGGAACCGGGAAGGCGTCACTTGCCCCGCAACCCGCAGGCAATGTCACCATCCCGCCCAACCAGCCAATCCCCCGGATCGGCGCGGTGGCCGAAGTCCGCTACCTCTACGCCTACCGGGAAAGCGGCTCCATCTACCAGCCCGTCTACCTCGGAGAGCGGGACGACATCCCGGACACCGACTGCTCCACCACCCAGCTGAAATACAAAGCCGAACCCATCGCCGCGTGAAAGCCACCCGCCACG
>Ga0307939_1000430_pt1 | contig 24525 bp, 23 predicted proteins | sample OrgLakmetagen122_FD_201844 | JGI IMG/M metagenome (GOLD analysis project Ga0307939, IMG submission 201844) | Saline water microbial communities from Organic Lake, Antarctica - #122 | ecosystem: Environmental > Aquatic > Non-marine Saline and Alkaline > Saline | place: Antarctica: Organic Lake... | reverse complement strand
AGACATCGAGAAAGGCCTCGTCCAATGACAGCGGCTCTACCAATGGAGTGAAGCGGTGGAAAATTTCGCGGATCTTCTGACTGTCGCGTTTGTAGATCTCAAAACGTGTCGGCACGATGATAAGCTCCGGGCATTTCTCTAGCGCCATGAAGACCGGCATCGCAGAGCGGCAGCCGAATTTTCTAGCCTCGTAGTTCGCGGTTGTGAGAACTCCGCGACGACTGCTACCGCCAACACCCACCGGCTTGCCTTTCAAAGACGGATTATCCCGTTCTTCAATAGCGGCATAAAAACAATCCATATCGATATGGATGATCTTGCGCTGCGGTTCCTTGCTCACGTTACTCATCTTAAAGCGCGTGGAGATCCTGTCCACTGTCCCAGCCGGACAATGCTTTTTTAAACCTCGAGCATTAGCGAAATATGCTCTGCTGTGAGTTCGCCCATCGAGCTGCAGTCCGTAAAATCCTTGGTGCCGTGCATACGATCAAGCTCTAGGGCGAGCCTTCGCACGTGCTCTTTGGGGGCGATTTGTTCGCGGCGCATGATTCCTAACAGGGCGCGCAGACGTGTGGACTCCACTTTCGCACGCCTCGCCATCTGGGCGTGCTCCTCGTTGACATATTGATCGATGGATTTCCGATTCAGGACTTTGAAGGCCAGTCGGGTAATGGGGCGGTTGGAATTGAAGCGGAAGGCGAGGTAGATGTTGCCGTTGCCCTCGTAGGACTGTTGGTCAAAGTCAATCGCACGCACTCGGTATTGCACCTCTTCGAAATCGGGAGTGATCTCGACCACATAGTTCACACTCCGCATATCGCCAAGCAGGCGGATGAATGTGCGTTCGGTAAATTTCGTAAATTCTTTAGCGATGCGGACCTTATTCAGAGAGGAGTTTTTCAAATAGTCCCGCATGAAAGCATCGCCCGGAACACCGGCGATGTGCTCCTCAATTAGTGTATTACCGCTGACCAGATAGTTGATACGATTTGGCGAGAGAATGTGCTCAAGCTCGAGACCGTAAATACGTGAGGCATCCGCCTGTTTGACGTAAAAATAATCTGAGTTGTCGTTAAAAAGGTTGGTGACGCGGATGCGGAAAGGCTTGGAATTTCCGAAGTCTCCGAAGTCGATACGATCGACCAAAAGATGCTCGTGCTCTTGCTCTGCGGCGTCCCGACCAATTTTTAGTTCGCTGTAAATACGGATCAGTCCGGTCTTGAGGTCTTCATTGATCTCCGGTGGATAAACGACAGTCAGCCACAGCGTATCTCTGCCGCTTGTATCTTCGTAAGTGATCGCGTTGGTGAAGCGTGTTAGCTCGTTATAAAGACTGGGGATATCACGCAGCCGGTCAAAACGATAAAGATACTGTCTGAGGCTGGTAGAGACCTCATACATGATTTTGCGACTAGGAATCATCTGGCTTGAAATTAGCCATTCCGTTCAAAACGCCAAGGCTCATCTGTTCGGGTGTTTTCCCTAGACACAAAAAAGGCCGGAACCTTGACGGTGCCGACCTCTTTTAAAATTGCAGGAAAAAGCTTAAGCTCCCTCTTCCTCTTCGGTCACGTCGCCAGCATCAACTGTGACGGTGAGCTGTGCGCTGACCTGTGCGTGAAGCTTGATCTCGATATTCGTTTTACCGGAAGTTTTGATCGGCTTGTCGAGTTGGATCGTGGTCCGATCGATTTCGATTCCGGCTGCTTCGAGTTCCTTGTGGATGTCGATGCTGGTAACGGAACCGAACGCCTTGCCGCCTTGGCCGGTGGAAAGGGTGAATTTCGGGGAAAGTTTGGAGATCTTGGTGGCGATGCCTTGGGCGACTTCGAGCTCCTCACCTTCGCGGCGTGAGCGCTCGGATTTAAGGGCTTCGACGTGACGGAGGTTCGCTTTGGTTGCTTCGTAAGCCTTGCCTTGTGGGACGAGGTAGTTGCGGGCGTAGCCAGCGCGGACTTTAACGACATCGGCTTCGGCTCCGAGGCCTTCGATTTTTTCTTTGAGGATGACTTGTGCGTTGGCCATGGTTTGAGAGTGTTTGTGTGAGAAACGGGCGGCGGATTTAGGCTCGTGACAAGTCTGCGTCAAGGAGAATCCATGCTTTTACCGGTTTCAGCGTGATTTTTTTAAAAAAGTGCAAGCAAAGGGCTGTTCGCGGAGCGCATCTCTATTGCGAGTTTTTCGGTTTCCTCTTGGCAAAACGGCAGACTCGGCAAAGCATTTGTCCATGTCTACCACAGCGTATCTCAAGGAAATGTTCGACCTCAGCGGTAAGACCGCTGTCATCATCGGGGGCACCGGTGAACTTTGCGGAACCATGGCAGTCGGCCTCGCCCGTGCGGGAGCTGAAGTTGTGCTCGGTGGCCGTATTAAGGAAAAGGCGGATAAGCGCCTTGCCGAGATCGAGTCTCACGGTGGCAAAGGTTATTTCGTCCCAGTTGACGTGACTTCCCGCCAGTCACTGCACGACATGCTCGAGACGGTTCTCGAGAAATCCGGTGGAGTCGATATCCTGATCAACGGAGCCGGCACGAACTCACCAACTCCGTTTCTCGATATCTCTGAGGAAGAATACGCGAAGATCATCGATACCAATTTGACTGCGATTTTCCGTGCCTGTCAGGTCTTTGGCAAATACTTCGTGGATGAAATGCGCCCTGCATCCATTATCAACCTGGGCTCCATCTCTGGGTTGAACCCGCTTTCCCGCGTATTCACCTATTCCGCCTCCAAGGCAGCGGTGCATAACCTCACTCGTAACCTCGCACGCGAGTGGGCTGATAATGATATCCGCGTGAACACTTTGGTTCCCGGCTTTTTCCCGGCTGAGCAAAACCGCGCAGTCCTCGATGAATCCCGCGTGCTCGATATCCTTCGTCACACACCAGCATCCCGTTTCGGAAATGCAGAGGAACTCATCGGAGCGACCATCCTGCTTTCTTCAACGAAAGCCTCGTCCTTCATCACCGGCACTGAAATGATCGTCGATGGTGGTTACCAGTCGATGAGTATCTGAGGAAAGGAACCGCGATTTAGAAATCGCGACAACCTCGGCAAATCCACCAGCAAGCCCCGCTCCCGTTGCCGCCGTGGTTTCTAAACCACGGCTCCTCTCCTCTCAAATTACGGCACTCGCGGAAATTTTGAGAAGTCGGGTTTACGTTTTTCGATAAACGCTTCTTTGCCCTCTCTGCCTTCTTCGGACATGTAGTAGAGGAGAGTAGCGTTACCAGCAAGATCCAGTAGGCCCATCTGGCCGTCGCAATCGGCGTTGAGCGCGGATTTGAGGCAGCGCAGGGCGAGGGGAGAGTGGGCTAGCATTTCGCGGCACCATTTGACGGTTTCCGTTTCAAGCTCGGCGAGTGGGACGACGGTGTTGACCAAGCCCATGTCGAGCGCTTGTTGGGCATCGTATTGGCGGCAGAGATACCAGATTTCGCGAGCTTTCTTCTGGCCGACGATGCGGGCGAGATAGCTGGAACCGAGGCCGCCATCGAAGCTGCCGACTTTGGGGCCGGTCTGACCGAAGCGCGCGTTGTCCGCTGCGATGGTCAGGTCGCAAACAATGTGTAGGACATGTCCGCCGCCTATCGCGTAACCCGCAACCATCGCGACCACAGGCTTGGGTAAAGAGCGGATTTTTTTCTGAAGATCGAGGACATTGAGGCGCGGCACGCCATCACCGCCGATGTAGCCGGCGTGACCGCGCACTTTCTGATCGCCGCCGGAGCAGAAGGCGAGGTCGCCCTCACCTGTCAGGATGATGACTCCGACATCCGGATCCTCATGCGCCATGTCGAAGGCACGGAGCATTTCCGTGACAGTCTGCGGGCGGAAAGCATTACGCACCTCGGGGCGGTTGATCGTTACTTTCGCGATCGCTCCGTCTTCGGTGGTCTCGTAACGGATGTCTTCGAACTCAAATTTTGAAATCCACATGTCAGTGAAACGTGCCTTACGACCCGCTGTGCCGCAACTAAAACAAGGATTGGTTTTACTGCGGCGGTATCATCAAAATAAGCTCTCGGAGAAAATCTCAACTTCTTCGAAGGGAAGTTCAGAGAGTAAGCCGTATGAGTCGTGACGGTAAAGCCGAGCACGCATGCTTGCGGGACTGGACATGCCGCAGAGGAAACGTGCTAACTGGCGCGGCGTTCCAAGAGCTGCTCGTTTTTCTGAAATAAGTTCCCGGGCTGCGCGATGCTCTGCTTCTGTGATCATCCTCGGCTTGCTACGCTTCAGCGATGCTGGTGGGAATCCGCGGCAGCGGTCGCAGTGTCCACAGGGCTCATCCATCTTCTCGCCGAAATGCGCTAGCAGTTTTTTGGTAATACAAGATTTCCCGGTGGCGAGCGACATCACCTCGTCCAGCCGCGAAAGGTCTTTCGCTTCGCGTGCCTGAAATCTCGCGGCCATGTCTTCGGAAAGCGCTTTCAAATCCGTTACCGGATTCTTCACCCGAAAGGCCTGCCTCCAGCCCGATTTTTTTAACGCGACATCTCCTCCGGCTTCCAAATCGGAAATCATGTTCCGCAGGGTGTCGGGAGAAACCCCGAGCTGAGGGGCAACCTCGCTGATGTTCACCGCAAGCCATTTCCACTCCGCATCCAGCGGCTTGAACATAGCCTCTAGATGCTTGCGCTCTTTTACTGAAAGACCCGCGAGAACACGTTTAAGTGGCTGGAGTAATTTGACCCGATAGGTCTCGAAAAATTTCCCGCCAACGTCCAAGACGCCTTCCATTTCCAGATAGGTGAAGATCGTTTCGACTACGGTTTGGCGGATATCACAGGTTGTCGAAATCTCATACAGTGAGACATCGAAACGGTCACCGAGCCGCAGCACGCGTTCTAAAAGATTTCGCACTGCTCGCTCGCTGGGAATGTCTGAGAAGATGAAATTTTCTAATACGGTTCTGTCATCCGCGCAGGCAAGAAGCTCGCAGGCAGCGGCTTTTCCATCGCGCCCCGCGCGCCCAATTTCCTGAGTGTATCCCTCCAAGCTTTTCGGGAGGTTGTAATGGAAGACTGCGCGAATATCCGCTTTGTCGACGCCCATTCCAAAGGCGATGGTGGCTACTACTATTTCAACTTCTCCAGCCATGAAGGCTTCTTGGATTTCTTTGCGAAGGTCGCTTCTCAGCCCAGCGTGATAGGCGCGCGCGTTCTCGCCGTGCTTGGCGAGAAAGGTCGCGACTTCCTCTGCCGTTTCCTGTCGCGTTACGTAGATGATAGCCGGGCGTGCAGTGGATTTAAGTTTCTCTAATAAAACTCCCTTCCTGTCCTCATGGCGGCAGGCAGTCACGCGTAGATCGAGATTTTCCCGATGGAAGCTGAGCTTTACCGCATCGGTTTTAGTGATGCGGAACTGCTTGCGAATGTCCGTCTCAACTTTGGGGGTTGCGGTGGCAGTGAGCGCAAGAATTCGCTTCACCTTGAGCTTCTTGCAGATCGCTGTGAGCTTGAGGTAATCGGGCCGGAAGTTATGCCCCCATTCTGAAATACAATGCGCCTCGTCGATCGCGATGAGTGAGAGGTTTACGCCGCGTAGTGTTTTCTGAAAGTCCTCGTTACCCATTTTTTCTGGAGAGACGTAGAGCAATTTCAGCTCGCCGCTCCTGAGTGCCCGCATCGTTTCGACGTAGTCTTCTTTTGAAAGTGTGGAGTCGAGCCGTGCTGCGGCAACGCCCTTCGCAACGAGGCTGTCGACCTGATCCTTCATCAGCGCGAGGAGCGGTGAAATTACCAGACAGGTTCCTTCCAGCAATAGGGCGGGAAGTTGGTAACAAAGGGATTTGCCGCCCCCTGTCGGGAAGATCGCCAGTGCGGCGCGGTCTTGCATGATTATCTCAACCACTTCCGCCTGGCCCGCTCGCAGGGTTTCGAACCCGAACACCTTTCGTAACACCTCCTTCACTGTCTCCTTGATACGCACATTCCGAAGTTCCGTCCACCGATGTTCTTTTTTACGAAGTATTTTGAGTGCGATCAGTATCCATTAGCGCCTGTTTTCGGTGCTCTCGGATCATCTCGAAAATTCCTTCCCGAAAATCCGAAGCAAGAGCATGATAGGTGCTAACGTATGGAAGCCATTATGAAACGAATCCTTTGCCTCGGAGTTCTCTCCTCTCTGCTCTTTGTTGAAAGCTCTCATGCCGCGCCTGAGCCACTACAACAAGTTTCCGCGGAAATGGCTGCGGCTGCGAACGCTTTACTGGCAGCGCTTGATGAGACACAAACCGCCAAGGCGCGCTTCCCATTCAAGTCCGAGGAACGCGAGAGCTGGGGGTTTGTGCCTCGCGCACGGAAAGGCATTCCTCTCAATGACCTCAATGAGGAGCAGGTCGCTCTGGTTCGCTCTCTTCTTAAAACCGCTCTCAGTCAGCCGGGTTTGGAAAAAGTGGATGCGGTGATGACACTTGAGGCCTTCCTTGGTGAAATAGAGAAGCGCCCAGAGTTCCGCAATCCGGATGCCTATTTTACTTCCATTTTCGGAGAGCCAGCTGCAACTGGAACCTGGGGCTGGCGCTACGAAGGTCATCACCTTTCTCTAAACTACACCATCGTCGATGGGGCGAAAGTTGCTGTTACTCCTTCGTTCTTTGCTTCGAATCCGGGCGAGATTTTGATTGAACACAAATTGAAGGGCATGCGTCCGTTCCATGCTGAGGAAGACCTCGCACGCGCGCTGGCCCTGACTCTCAAAGAAGGTGGAAAAGACGTGGTTTACACTGAAAAACCTCCGGGAGATATCCTCACTGGCGAAGATCGCAAGGCCACGCAGCTGAAGCCGGTTGGCCTGCGTGCTTCCGAATTCACCGCTGCGCAGAAAGATGCACTGATTACATTGATAGCCGAGTATGCAGAGCGCCATCGCAGGGAACTTTCAGAAAGCGACCTCGCTAAGATCAAAGCGGATTTCGATCATCTCCGCTTTGGTTGGGCTGGTAGCCTCAAGCGCGGTGAGCCCTATTACTACCGCATCCAAGGTACAACGTTTCTCGTAGAAGTCGCCAACGTTCAGAATAACGGCAACCATTTCCACGGCGTCTGGCGCGATGTCGCAAACGATTTTGGTCGTGATCTGTTAGGTGAGCACATAGGCCATGAACACTGAGGTCCTTCGTTAATCATGCCCAATGAAGATAATATTTCCGAAAAGGATGATTGGGTCGATGTTGGAACCTATCCCTCACTCGATGATGCTTACGACCATGCTTTGGTAGCCCTGGCGATGGGTGAGACGATACGTGTTGAGCACGGCGATACTCCGGGTGAGTTCGACCTACAGGCGGAGCCAAGCGCCGCCCCGAAGATCTCCGAGGAAATCCGCGTGTATATAGCTGAGACAGAGGGACGAGCGCTTTTGAAAGTCCTGCCGTCAAACTGGGCGAAGCATCCGGCTGGCTTGCTGCAGGTAATGGTTTGGATAGCGGTTTTGCTAACGGTTTTTAAATTCCAGCAAGACGATCCGACCATCGCTGACCGCGCTGCGTCATCCAGCATCGGTTTGATTGAAAAAGGCGAATGGTGGCGGCCATTTACCGCGCTTTTCCTGCACGGTGATGGAGCTCATATTTTTGGCAATATCGTCAGTGGGACGGTGTTTGGTATTCTAGTCGCGAAGTCTATCGGTCCATCCAAGGGGTGGCTGATGATACTTCTTGCTGGGGCGGCTGGAAATGCCATGACCTCGTTAGTCACTTACCCAGAGCCATTCTTATCTCTCGGCGCGTCCACCGCAGTGTTCGGCGCGTTGGGAATACTTTCAGGAATCGGCTTGGTAGAGAACTGCCGAGAGGAAGTCCGGTTACCCTGGCTCCGAGTGCTCGCACCGCTGCTTGCAGGGTTGATTCTTCTCGGTTGGTTAGGGGGGGCGGCTCCAGGATCCGGAGTCGACGTGTTCGGGCACTTTTTCGGGTTCTGTGCTGGCATCCTCGCCGGGGCCAGCTGCAGATACCTCGATCAAGAGTCAAGCGATGCGTTGCGCGGTTCAGAAAAACAGGCTAACTAAAACCGTGGCTACGTTCGTTACACGAAAGAATAAAGATGAAGCGCGCCTGTGGGTGACAGCGCTGTTTCTTTCCGTCTTGGTCAACGGGCTGTTGCTCGCGTGGCTGAGCCATGGAATTATTCAATCGCAAATATTGGCCAAGGAGCTGGCGGCAAAACCAAAGCCGCCGCAAGAGGTAGTGAAAATTTATCCTGAAATGGTGCAAGTCGAAGAGGCTTCTGCGGAACCAAACAAGGCAGAAGTAGAAGCAACACGCACCTCCTCGGACCAAGAGGCGGCGGAATCTCCCAAGAGCAGGAGATACATTGGCGAGCGCAATACGCAGGCGACCAGCGATACGGCCCCGACGGATGATGAGATCCTGATGCCGGCGCAGAAAGGGCGGGAGTTGCGTCCCAATGAGCAATTTGAAACCACGGAGAGCCGTTACCAAGACGGGAAATTACCGGAACTTAACCAAAGTGCAGAGCCTAATATTGCCCCCTCAATGCCTGCTTCCGATCCTGTTTTTCAAGCCCGCCCGATGCCTACTGAAACGGTCCAAGGAACGGTAAGCCCTGATCCGGGAGAAGCTGAATTGAAACAAACCGCGGCGCGTGAGGCTTTGTTGGAGGGGCCAAATCCAATCGAAATGGATGTCCCCGAAGCGGAGATTAAAGAAAATATCAAACCTCGCACGGAGACCAAAGCGCGTAACGGCGAGCCCGACGGCCTGCTGAAGGAAAAAATTTCAGATAAGCCCAAGCCAGCTGCGAAACCGACAAATGCCACCGATCCGGCATTCAGAGGCAATCAGTCGAAAACTGCGATACGTGGGAACATTTCCCGCTCTGGCCGCAGCGCGCTTGATGTGGCGGACACGCCCATGGGCCGTTATCACGCAAAACTCAGTCGGGCGATCGAATTAGAGTTTCAGCGCAACTGCGTTAGACGCCGCGATTTCATCGTCCCGGGCTACCTCACCACACGCTTCTTTGTTGATGCGCAAGGCCGCGTGAAAACCGTGGAGCTGATCGGAGAAATCGAGGGCGGGGAAATCCAAAAAGGCTTTACGCTCAATTCCATTCGCGATGCCGCAATCCCACCCATGCCACCCGCCGTAAAAAAAGAAATGGACGGCGACGCATTAGAGCTCATTTTCAACTTCTACTTTTGATATTACGACAACCATGGACATCCTAGCTCTCTCAGCCACTGAGGCCACCGTCGAGTTTCTCGCAAAAAGCGGAATCTTCGTCTATCCGCTGATTCTTTGCTCCGTCGCAGGCCTGACGGCGATCGTTTACAAAATGATGGCGCTCAGTCGATCGCGTATCATTCCCATGTCATTGGTGAGTCTCATGGAGAAATCTCCGCGTGCAGACCAAGCTGCCTTGGTAACCCAGCTGAGTGAGGGTGGCAGCGCGATCGCACGGATTGGCTCGGTCGCATTGGAGTATCAGGGTGAGCCAACGCTTGAGATCAGTCAGGCTGTCGAGGCTTCCGCTCGTGAAGAAGTTGTCAAAATGCATTCCGGTATCGGCCTTCTCGATGTGGTGATCACAGTCGCGCCCCTTCTTGGCCTACTCGGAACAGCTTCTGGCTTAGTCGTCATTTTCCAAGGCCTTGGCGAAACCACCGACCACCTTGCGATTGCGCGCGGTATCGCCGAAGCACTCAATTCCACCATCTTAGGTCTCGCGATCGCTGTCCCATGTGTGATCGCGCACAGCTATTTCACTCGTAAAATAGAAATGCTCACCGCGCGTATGGAATCTGTGATGACACGTTTCATCTCGGTCTGTTCCCGTCTTCCAAAGAACCCTAGCTAAATGCAGTTTCACCGGATCCAGCGCAAACGAGCTCAGGTGCCGATCGTCTCGATGATCGATATTCTATTCATTCTGCTCGTGTTTTTTATCGTTTCCACGACTTTTAAAAAGCCGCGCGAAGTCCTGCAGATTGAGCTTCCAACGGTGAAAGAAATTCCGTCAGAGAAAATTACAGACACCCGTTCGGTGATCGCCGTTGACGAGTTGGGGAATATCACGCTCGATTCATTGGCTATTCCAGAGGGCTTACTCGGAACCTACCTCAGCGCATTTCAAAAACAAAATCCCGGTAGGAAGCTAGAGCTCGAAGCTGACCGACGCGTTCCTCTTGAGCGCCTGCTCCAGATTTGGGATGCCCTCGGAAAGGCTGGAATCAGCATCAAGGAGGTCCCTGCTCGGATCAAACTTGGTGAGAATAAATAGCCCAACTGGAAAAACAAAGAGACTGCCTTACTAATTTCGGTGAGTAGCCCCACTCTTTTCGCAGGAGGAAAAACCTTGCATCCATGGCGATTTACCGCTTCATTTCGGCCTCCTAGGACGGCTCGGCGATGATCGCTGAGCCTATCCCTTACAAAACATGAGTGTTAAAACAGTAAACAAAGACATCGACCTCGCGTCGTTCAAGCTAAACGAAGGCGATACCGGCAGTGCCCAATACCAAGTCGCCCTTCTCACCAAGAGAATCCTCGATCTCACTGATCACCTGCTGATTCATAAAAAGGATTTCTCCTCACGCCGCGGGCTTCTGAAGCTCGTTTCTACACGCCGTAAGCTGCTTGATTACATCAAGGGCAAGAGCGAAGAGAAGTATCAGGAGATCATCGATAAACTCGGCCTCCGCCGCTAATTATCCAAACCATTTCGCAACAGCAGCCACGGGAGTCTCTCTCGTGGCTGCCTAGCAAAAGGGGTAGGCGTTTTTTCGTCCTGTCCTCGGGGAGTTCCCCGGAAACGCCAGAGCTCGGACCACACACGGTGGTTCAGCTTGATGTAAGTAAAAGAAGACAAATAAGAAAATGAATATCAATTCCACAACGATCGACGTTGGATCCAATCCGATCACGATCGAAACCGGCAAACTTGCCAAACTTGCGGACGGTGCTGTCACCGTTCAGTGCGGAGAAACGATCATCCTCGTTACCGCAGTATCCCAAACCAAGGTTCGCCCTGGTCAAACTTGGTTCCCGCTCTCCGTTGAGTATAAGGAAAAAGCCACCGCAGCCGGTGTCTTTCCCGGTGGTTACTTCAAACGCGAAGGTCGCCCTACTGAAAAGGAAATCCTCACCTGCCGCATGACGGACCGCCCACTGCGCCCGTTGTTCCCAAAAGGTTACCTCTACGAAACGCAAATCGTTGCCATCCTTCTCAGTGCGGATGGAGTCAATGATTCTGACATTCTCTCGATGAATGGCGCTTCCGCTGCTCTCGCTCTTTCTGACATCCCATTCGCTGGCCCAATCGGTGCTGTGCGTGTTGGCCGCGTCGAAGGTAATTTTGTCATCAACCCAACACATGACGAGCGTGCCGAGAGCGATCTCGACCTCGTCTACGTTGGCAACAAGACCGACGTCATCATGATCGAAGGTCAGGCAAACGAGCTTCCGGAAGACGAATTCGTCAAAGCCCTGCATTTCGCCCAAGCGGCAGTAACCAAGATTGTAGAAGCTCAGGAGGAACTCGTCGCTAAATGCGGCAAAGAGAAGCGCGAGTATGAACTCACGCTTGCGAAAGAAAACCTTCTCGAAATCGCCTACGAAATCGCAGGTGATCGCATCGAGGCAGCGATCTACGCACCAACCAAAACCGAGCGTTCCAAGAAAGTCGGCGCCCTTCGCAACGAAGTTGAAGCCGCCATCAAGGAGCGCTCTCCTGAGGCGACCGACTTCGATGTCGAGCAAGCCTTCGAATACCTTCAGAAAAAGGCATTCCGTATTTCCATCATGGAAAAAGGTATTCGTGCTGACGGTCGTGCGATTGGTGATCTTCGCGCCCTTTACGGCGAGATCGGCACCTTGCCACGCGTTCACGGCTCCGCGATTTTCTCCCGTGGAGAAACTCAGGCGCTCGCGATCACGACGCTCGCACCAGCTGATGAGAAACAACACTTCGACAACTACGCAGGTGGTGAGGATGAGAAACGCTTCATCCTTCACTACAACTTCCCTCCGTTCTCGGTGGGTGAGTGCGGACGCATGGGTGGCATCAACCGCCGCGAAATCGGTCACGGCTCACTTGCTGAGCGCTCGATCGAACCTGTGATTCCTGCAGAAGATGTTTTCCCTTACGCGATCCGCGTTTCCTCCGAAGTCATGGAGTCCAATGGTTCCACTTCGATGGCATCGGTTTGCGCCGGCACCATGGCTCTGCTCGATGCCGGTGTTCCGTTGATTCGCCCAGTCGGTGGTATCTCCGTTGGTCTTGTCACTGACAACAACGAAGACGGTTCCCTCAAGGACTACAAAATGCTCTTGGACATCATCGGTTCCGAGGACTTCTACGGTGATATGGACTTCAAACTCTGTGGCACTAGCGAAGGTGTTACCGGTTACCAGCTTGACCTCAAGCTTCCCGGCTTGCCACTCGCGATGCTCGAAGAAGCGATCAAAATTGCCAAAGACGGCCGCACCAAAGTCATCGACAAGATGGCTGAATCCATTACCGCCCCGGGCGAGCTCAGCGCATACGCGCCACGCATCGTTTCGGTCACCATTCCGCAAGATCGCATCGGCGAACTCATTGGGCCTGGCGGCAAGAACATCAAAGCCATCCAGGCAGAGTCCGGAGCCGAGCTTAACATCGAAGATGACGGCACGGTTCACATCTATGCTTCCAAGCAGGTTGGCCTCGAGCGCGCGAAAGAAATGATCGACCGCATGTTCCAAGAAATCGAAGTTGGCAAGACCTACACAGGTCGCGTGGTTTCGGTGACAGCATTCGGTGCATTCATGGAAGTGCTCCCTGGTAAAGATGGCCTCGTCCACATCTCCGAGCTGGCCGAAGGTCGCGTGGAGCAAGTTGAAGACGTCGTCAAAAAAGGTGAGATGATCACCGCCAAGTGTCTTGCAGTGGACGAAAAAGGTCGCGTGAAAATGTCACGCCGTGCCTGGCTCCGCGATGAGAAAGCCACTGATGCGCAAGCTGAAGAGGGCTCTGTCGAAGAGACCACCACACCACTCGTTTAATCGCCTTCGGGCAATCCCACCCGATTAAACGTTTCTAAACGAATTCAAAAAGCCGGCGTCCGAAAGGGCTCCGGCTTTTTCGTGCGCACACGGCAGAGCTTACTACAAAAAAATCCGCACTCGGTGAGGAGTGCGGATCAATTTTAAGGATGAAAATTAGTGAGCTACGCGGGTGCGTCCCGAGCCGTAGATAACGCGGACGTGATCGCCTACAGAGAACCTTTCGTTCTTGCTCACTTCTTGAGTGATGCTAACGGATCTGCCGTTATTTAGATCGATGTTCAACTCAACACCTTGGCGGTTTCTGAGTTTTTGTTCAGCTGCACCACCTGCCAGTGCTCCCACACCAGCGCCGCCGACTGTGGCTATTTTTGCGCCGGTGCCGCCACCAACTTCGCTGCCTAGGAAGCCACCGGCCAGACCGCCGATAATACTGCCGGCAGTTGAGCCTGCTTGAATTTTTACATAACGAACACTGGTTACGTGCCCACGCTCGATAGTCTGTGCCTGGCCAACCTCATTACGAGAATAGGAATCGCCAGTTAGCGACTGAGGGACACAAGAGACGTGTAAAAAAGAGAGAGCGGCGAAGGTGAAAATATATTTCATAAGGTAATTACAATGGATCTCTCTTTAGATAAAGTAAAGTGACTTTCGTGTGCTGCTCGCGTGCCATTTCAATCTGATTAGCGATTAAGGAAACGAAGTCCTGAGATTTAAGCAGCCCAAGAAGAGCACTGCCTCAGGGCGATATCGCAGCCTGACGTTATTGATTGCTAGCGCGGAAGCTCGATCCAAGGAGCTTTGCCCTAGCTTCGCCTACAAGGAAGAGTGAGCCTGCGATCAAGATTGTTTGCTCATATACTCGAGCTGCTTCAAAAGCTTCAGAGAAAGAGTCGTAGCATTCGGCCTCAGCTTGTTGGCTCTCGGGAAGGGCCTTCACTAGCTCGCTGGTCTGAAGTCCTCTCATGGTTCCGACTTTACAGAAGATGATACGTTCCGTGACTCCAGCGAGTTCCCTGAGGATGCCGGAGATGTCTTTGGACTCGACCGCGCCAAAGATCAGCGTTCCTTTACCCAGGCCGATTTCTTCTTTCCATGTTTCGCGCAGCACTGTGGCTGCGGCAGGGTTGTGCGCACCATCGAGGATGAGTTCGAGATTACTTTCCCAGAGGCGTTCGAACCTGCCTGGCCACTCAACTTTAGCGAGGCCCTCGGAGACATTCTCATAGGCTAGGTGAATACCCAGTGCGTGCAGGGCAGAGAGCGCTAGCGCGGCATTCCATTTTTGATGCCGCCCTGCCAAGGCGATTCCATAACCTTCCAATGGTTGATCGATGAAACTCAACGGAGTTCTTTTCTCGTTTGCTTCTTTTTCTAATACCTCACGAGCGTCCTTGTCTTGTGGAGATGAAACCGCCGGGACGCCTTCCAAAAAGATCCCTGCCTTTTCGGCGGCCACTTTTGCGAGGGTGTCGCCAAGCCATTGGGTATGGTCCATGCCGATGGGCGTGATCACACAGACATCTGCAGGGACAGCCGTGGTCGCATCGAGACGGCCACCCATACCAGTCTCAAGGATGATCAGCTCTGCTTCTTTTTCGCTGAACCAACGCATGGCAACCGCGAGAGTGATTTCAAAAAACGTAGGATGTGTCTCCAGGGTCTCACAGATGGGGCGTATCTCAGTGAGTAACTCCGCACAGCGCTCTTCAGAAATCATTTCTCCGGAAACCTGTATGCGCTCGCGGTAGTCGATCAGATGGGGTGAGGTGAAAAGCGCAGTCCTCTTCCCGCATGACCTGGCGACTCGATCCAAGATTGCGCAGACACTGCCTTTGCCGTTGGTGCCGGCGACATGTGCAATGCGCACTCCGTGTTTCGGAAATGCGAGAAATTCTTTAAGTAACTTTCGTGGACCGTCCAAGCCAAGCTTGATGCCGAACTGCTGTGTTCCAAATAGCCAGTCGAGTGCTTCCTTATAGTCCATGGGGTGGTGATATGAGCTGTCTAGAACTTCACCGCGATTGAGCTCGTCAGCGAAATATCCTGCTTCTCTCTACCTGCGGCTGGTTGATTCTCAAAGGAGAAATTACCTCCGACGCGCCACGACATACGGTCGCTGATTTTCGTGTCAAAGCTCGAAGTCACGAGTAGAGAATGATTTTCGAAATCCGTTACGTCCGAAATGAATTCCACGGCCTGTTTGAAGGAGAAGCGGGAACTAAATTTATGGGAGAATCGCTCAGCTGCCACGATCGAGGGATAATTGTCAGTTACTCCGCCAATGCTCCTGAAGGTGTATGCCGGACCTGCCTCGAAAGCGAGTTTGGTAGTATCGTTTTTTATCACGTAATGACCGGCAATTAGTCCTGGAGTAATACGGTAATCAATATCCGCTTGGTCATCGCGCAACACACCTAAAGTAGCACCAAGGTAGGAGTGCTCATTGAGAAAGTGGTTATACTGTGTGCGAGAGGTTGTTTGGTCCTCAGAAGTAACCCCGTTATTTTCCTGGAGTGCCTGTGCAATCTCGAAGAAAAACTCACGTTCATCGCTTCGATATTCGCTGTCCCAAGAAATATTCAAGCTCATGCTGTCGGAGTTTCCGCTGTTTCTTGAAAAGCCAAGCGCGGCGACTGATTCCCAACCATCGCTAAGCCCGCCGGAGCTCCCGCTGCCTGGGAATAAACTTTTACGCCCGCCGCCGTCTGGTTCCGGTAATCCGTTAAAATCATATCCGAGCCCCAGCATGATAGTCGTATCGGAGCGGCCCTTCCCAGCAACCGGAGTGCTGTCTAATCGGTGTTTCATGAAAGTTCTCAAGGACCAGCGATCGGTGACTCTGGTTTCGATCCCGAGCTCGAAGTCTAATAGATAATCCGAGAAGTCTTCCACGGTGGGAGTAATGCCTACGGATTGCCAGAATTTGGTAACTTCGTTGAATCGATACTCGTATCTCTCCACGAAACGCATGGTGGCAAAGTCTCGCTGGGACCCTCCCCGATCTTCCCAAGAATAGCCCGGACCGGCCTCAAATGAGAGATCTGTAGCTGAGCTTTCGATCACTCGATAGCCGAGTAGAACCGATGTATCGATCCGGTAGTCAATGTCCGCGACGCTATCACGAAAATAAGAACCGTAGGCACCGGCGTAGGTTCGCTCAGCGAGGTCGTAATTGTATTGGCCGAAGATTTTAAGGGAGTCAGTGGATTTAATCGCTCCGTCTTCCGAGTAGAAGTAGTCTGCTCCTATTGTCGCCTTGTCCCCATCACCGTCATAAGAGCCGAGAAATTGCAGGGAATAGGCCAAGGTTTCGGAATTTCCATCCGTAAAAGAAAGTCCCCCAGCTCCGGAAAATTCCCACGGCGATTTTTCGGCGGCATGGGCGATTGGGAAGAAAAGGCTGATCAGGAGGGGCTGGACGGCGAGGATTTTCATGGCAGACGCTGGTCGCCGCAATTTAGGGGTTTTTCAAGGAAAATTCGGGAATTTCTGGGTTAGAGCAGGGTTTACTTAAATTCCAGTTCGGAAAAATTCACGCTTTATTACGATGCGTTCTCTCTTGTTGTGTTGATGACCACGAGTTGCACAGCCCTTTGTTACCTGTTGATATCTCAGGTTTTAAAGTCCCGCGATTGAAACGCCATCCAACCGATGGTGAAGAGGCTGATATTTAGCCCCATTAGAAACGCGTAGCTTTCGATAATCTTTGGCCATGAGAGATGTTGCTCCACTAGAAAGACCCAGGCACTCATGCGCCAGGTGACGAAGTAACTTTCGTAGGGCTTAAAGAAAGGAAAGCCCTGCAGGATCATGTCCACGAAAAGAATGGTAAGGGTGATAATAGTTGCCGCCGCGGGCTTGATCTTGAAACAGGAGAACATGAATGCGATCGAAGATAACGTGATCATGCTTATGCCAATGCCTGCGGCAGAAAGCGCGAGCCGTCCGGCGCCCTCCCACCAATCCGGATAGGCAGCAAAGACTTTCATCTTTGGTTCCAGCACAAACAAGCCGCCTTCCCAACCGACTGCTGCCACTGCCATTGCGTAGCCGCTGATACCCACGAAAAACACGAAGCTGAAGGTGTAGAGACAGATCGCGGTGTATTTCACCAACAGCAACCGGAGCCGACTGATTGGTCTGGCGAATACCATACGTAAATTTCCGTCCTCGTTTTCCTTTGCAACAATATCGCCGGCGACCAGCGCAAAATAAATCGAACCCAGCAGAAACATACTCAGTAGCATGATGGTGAAGGTGATCGTCAGGGAGCTGTAGTAGGTGCCGAATTCAAGACCGTTCCGCTCCACCAAGCCGCGCACTTGGCGCTGACTGGCCTCCAATTTATAAACCGCGAGAATCACGGCTTCCATCGCAAGGAACGCGCCGTAGCCCATCCATGTTCGAGGTCTGGCGAAGAGCTTGCGAAGCTCGCATTTGAGTTGTTGGAAAAAGATCATGTCAGTTCGGGCTGCCTTGGCCGTTGAGAATTTCCATATAGACATCCTCCAGAGAGCGGCGGACGGGAGCGAATTCTCGGACGGCGATACCAGCGTTGACGAGTTCCGCTACGGCGGTGGATGGATCCAAGCTCGCTGGTAGAGATATACGATTTGGTTCGAGGAACTCGCCGTTCAGCTTTTTGATGACGATTTCGGCGACGTCTAATTTATCGAAGTCGATCTGATAGACTGGTGTTTCGTATGCGAGATTTTTCACCGATCCTTCGAAAACGCGCTTGCCCTCACGAAGAATTGCCACCCGATCGCACATGAGCTCGACCTCTGAAAGCAGATGCGAATTAAAGAGCACTGTCATGCCTTTCTCTTCGCGCAATTGGAGAATAAAATCGCGGAACCATTTGATGCCTTCCGGATCAAGGCCGTCGGTCGGCTCGTCAAGCAACAGTAGTTCAGGCTCTGGTAATAAAGATTGGGCGAGTGCCAAGCGCTGGCGCATGCCATGGCTATAGGTGCGAACCTTTGAGTTAATACGTTTTTCGAGACCCACACGCTCGACCACATTTCGGGCGGCTTTTTCATCAAAGCCGCCCGAATAACTCATCAGCACCTTGAGGTTTTCCCAGCCGCTCATGTAATCGTAAAATGCGGGAGCTTCAAAAATTGCACCCACTTTCCTCAGTGCTTTACCTCGCTGTTTCTGGACGGAAATACCATCAATAAATACCTCTCCGCTGTCCGGAGCGACCATGCCGAGAATGATACCCAAAGAGGTGCTTTTCCCGGCACCATTGTGACCTAAGAGCCCATAGATTTCTCCCCGCTCAAGCTGGAAGCCAACGTTTTCAAGCGCCGACTTACCGTTAAAAGTTTTACATAGTCTTTTGGCTTCAAGCATGTGATCAGTCATCCTCTTTCGTGGCGAAACGCACTTGGGTCGTGCTGCTGGAGTCAGCGTATAGGAAATTTGTTTCCCCAGAGTGCCATGCTTCCTTGTCACTCACGAGAGGAACTGTCTCAGGGCGGTCATCGACTCCCAGAAACGAGAGCTGAGCGATGTTCCGACCATTTTGAGTCGTGTTCCAGTTATAGCTGCAGCCGGTCTTATCAAACTGGTCAGGATCGGAGGGGCAGTGAAAAATATCGGCCTTCGGAACGTAGTCAAAAATTACCGTCTCGAGCACAGGTAGTTCTGAAGTTTTGCTCGCCCTACCGACGGCGAGTTCCGGTAGGCGATTGTTATTATCCTGTAGGTATCCCTGTATGCCTATACCGATATTTCTGAGGTTGGAGGTGCAGGCAGCTTCGCGACTTTTTTCTGCAAGAGAAATGCTGACGGGAACAGCAATGCCTGCGAAGACCGCGATGATCGAGACGGTGATCACCAGTTCGAGCAAGGTGAATCCTGTTGGTTTATTAGAGTTCATCACAATCCGAATTCATTTCCTCTCAAGCCCTGCATCACCTCGTTCATCGCTTCCATAAGCGGCGCCAAGTCCAGCTTTGTTTCGGCACTGGATTTGTTGAAATAAGCGCGCATGCCCTCTTGGCTTATCTTGGTCAGGAGCTCTTCGTCTATGTCCTCCGCGCGTGCCATTTCCTGCTCGGTCCTGCCACCTCGGATTTCCTGCAAACCTTTCTCGACGAATTCCTTGCGCTGGGCCTCCGGCATCTGATCGAGCGCTTCCATGAATCGACCCATGGATTCAACGACGGTTAGATCGATGAATAGATTTTTCTCACCTTTGCTGAGTCTGCGAAAAAATCTCTCAGCTGCACGGCTTTCCCGATTTTTCTCCCGCTCCTTGAAGTCGAGTTGGTTCACCATCTCGGCAACATTCCGTATTTCCTTCTCACGAATATCCGCAACAACCTTGCCGCCGGGATTCTCTGACCAATCTGCAAAATCAAGTTGGGTCACTTTTTGGTTCAGCCTCTCGGCGGTTATTTTTTTGGAAGAAGCAAGAGAGCGCACTGCAAACACCACCGCCCAGATGGTGATTAACACTGCTCCGGCTTTGAAAATGATAGCTGTTTTGGGATTCACGGGTGCAAAGTAGTCCAAGTTCTGTGCGGCGCAACTACCACTGTGTGATCTGCAAGGGGCTTCGAATAGGGCTCAATTCCAAACTCTTGTGGAATTTGGCTTTCCCTAGCGCATGAGTTGCGTTGAAACTAGCCACAAGTCATGTCTAATCCCTTTCGCGAAGATCTCGTCTCACGCAGCCGACCAGAACCTTGTACCGTCGTTATTTTCGGAGCTACCGGGGACCTCACCCATCGTAAGTTGATCCCAGCCCTATACAATCTTGCTGTCGATGGTGAGTTGCCGACTGGGGTGAAGATTGTTGGGTTTGCGCGTCGCGATAAATCTGATGAAGAATTTCGCAGCGGACTTGAGGAGCTCAATCGTAAGGTTTCCCGCAGCGGTCACGATTCCGAGGTTTGGGATCAGTTTATCAACAGTGTCACGTATCACTGCTCGGAGTTCACTGATGACGAGGGCTACGCTTCGCTCGCGAAGCGCCTTGATGAAATCGATGCGGAACGCGGCGGCAAGGGCAATCGGTTGTATTACATCGCCTCCGCACCGGAATTTTTCGATGACATCTTACTTCATCTGAAGAAAGCGGGATTAAACGAGGCTCAAGAAGGCTGCTGGTCTCGCGTGATTGTTGAAAAGCCCTTCGGCACGGATCTCAAAACCGCACAGCATCTTAACACGGTTGTGAATCAGACTTTCCATGAGAAAGACACCTACCGAATCGATCATTATCTTGGGAAAGAAACTGCTCAGAACCTGATGGTATTGAGGTTTGCTAACGCGATTTTCGAGCCACTTTGGAATAATAAGTGCATCAGCCACATCCAGATTACTTGTGCGGAAAACCTCGGGATGGAGGGCGGCCGCGGTGGCTACTACGAGAAATCCGGCGCGCTGCGTGATATGGTTCAGAATCACCTCCTCCAGCTGCTCAGTTTGGTGGCAATGGAGCCTCCGACCGACTTGTCCGCAGATGGTGTGCGCGACGAGAAGGTGAAAGTCATTCGTTCTCTGCGACAGTGGGATACCCCGGAAAAAGTCGCCAAGAACGTCGTTCGCGCGCAGTATACCGCAGGCCATGTCGACGGAAATGCTGTCCCCGGTTACCGCGAGGAAGACCGTGTTTCGCCGGAGTCTGAGACCGAAGCCTATGTCGCCCTGCGCTTGATGATCGATACATGGCGCTGGAGTGGAGTTCCTTTCTACATACGCATGGGCAAGCGCTTGCCGAAGAAATCTACCGAAATCTCCATTCATTTTAAAGATGCTCCTTCGGTCTTGTTCGGCGCACTCCCGAGTGGCCTTCCAGGCGGTAACGTCCTTGTCATACGTATTCAGCCAGACGAGGGGATCTCGCTGCGAATGGTTTCCAAAATCCCCGGCACCAGCCTCCGGCTTGAGCCCGTGAAAATGGATTTTCACTACGCCACCAGTTTTGGGAAAGGAAGCCCAGAGGCCTACGAACGCCTTATCTTGGATGCTATCGCAGGTGATGCTACGTTGTTCGCCAGACGTGACGAAGTCGAAGAGGCTTGGCGCTTCATCGATCACATCGAAAAGGCTTGGCACGAGTCAGATAAAAAGCCGCCCATGGCCGAGTTTGTCGCCGGTTCTTGGGGACCTAGTGAAGCTGATGAAATGATCAAAGAAGATGGCAATTCTTGGCGCAGACTTTGAGTTTCAAAACGTTTTCCTCCAATAGACTTCAATCCTGAAATGAGTTCCACAATCCCAGACACTTGCCCCGAGCTTGGAATCGAAGTTCCGATCGCAGAGATTGATCGCGAGCTTCACAAGCTGTGGGAGCAAGATGATGCGAGGACTAATGCTTCCTTGATGAACCTCGTGGTCTACACAGAAAGCTCCGGAGGCCTGCTCAAGAACTCGCGTATTATCAACAATCTGACCCGAGACAATGCCTGCCGGGCAATCTTGGTGGAGATGGACCGTGACCAAGAGGCCAGTCTGCGCGCCTGGATCACAGCTCATTGCCATCTTTCACACGGGAAGAAGTCCGTTTGCTGCGAACAGATATCCTTTCTGCTAACTGGCCGTGCCACCGGGCGTTTCCGCAACACGGTATTTTCCCACCTGAATTCCGATCTGCCTCTGATATTCTGGTGGCAGGGTGAGCTCTCCGATGTGTTTACCGTAAGCCTCGCCAGTGTGATGGAGCGCTTGATTATCGATAGCGCACTTTGGGCGGATTCTTCAGCGAGCTTCGTCAGGATTCAGAAAGCGGTCGAAGCCAATCCGATGCTTGTTATCCAGGACTTGGCTTGGACGCGCTGCTGGCAATACCGGGTTGGTATCGCCGCGCTCTTCGATGACTCTGTGGCCCAAACGCTATTGGAAAAAATTGACACGGTTCGTATCACCTACAGTTCTTCCAATCGGAATACCGCGCTTCAGATTCTGGCGTGGTTGGCCGTGCAAGCAGGCTGGAGTCATGCAGGAGAACTGATGTTCGAAACCCGAAAAGGTGGACGGATTGAAGCTTTTGTGGAGGCCGGTGATGATTCTGCCCCGATTGGCTTGGTCGAGCTTTCCTCTCCGGAAACGACCGTGCGGGTCAGCCAGGAGAAGGGCTCCGCCCACCTGATGAAAGAGATCGAATCTGGTGATTACCGGGCCTGCTCTCTTTCTCCATCTGATCCCGAAGAGCCTGCGGAATTGGTCGGACAGCAGCTTTCACGCGGTGGCAAAAACTCTCTGTTTTTAAAGGTTCTTCCAGTCTTTCTCGACCTCCTGAAATGAAAGATTGTGCGAGGTATGGCGTAACATATGCTCTGCCTCTTCCATCAACTTCTCAATCGACCCTCTATGAAACCGCCTAAATCGAATCGCCGCCAATTTCTTGCTGCCAGTGGAGCCACTGCCGCAATGGTCTCCATGCCGAACATTTTGAGCGCCCAAGGCGTGAAGAATAATAAAACTCTCAAAATCGGCCTGATTGGCTGTGGCGGCCGCGGAACTGGCGCTGCCTCACAAGCACTCAAGGCGGACCCGAACGTCAAACTCTGGGCCATCGGGGATGTCTTCGAATCTCAGATTCCAAAGGCGGTTGATAATTTGAAGTCGTTTGCTGATAAAGTCGACGTCCCCGCAGAACGCCAATTCTCCGGTCTCGATGCCTATCAGAAAGTCATCGATAGCGGCGTGGACCTCGTGCTTCTCACCGCGCCTCCGGCATATCGTCCTCAGCATCTCAAAGCAGCGGTTGAGGCTGGAAAGCACGTCTTTGCAGAGAAGCCGATGGCTGTCGATGTTTCAGGCATCAAATCCGTTCTCGAATCCGCCAAGATCGCGAAGGCCAAAGGCACGACGATCCAACACGGCTATTGCTGGCGTTTCTCGCCGAACACTCGCGAAGGCTACGGGAAGCTCCTTTCCGGTGAACTCGGCCGTGTCGTTTCGCTCTACGGAACTTACATGGCCAATGTGCCGAAACCTTCCACTGCGATCAACATGCGCAAAGAAGAGTGGGGCGATGTCGAATGGCAGCTTCGCAACTGGATGGCTCACGAATGGCTCTCTGGAGGCCCGCTTTTGGAGCAAGCGATCCACACTGTTGATAAGGTCGCTTGGGCGATGGGGGATGTCGCGCCGATCGCAGCCCGTGCTTCTGGTGGCCGCACGCAACGCTCCGATGACGGAAACGTCTACGACCATTACGATGTGGTTTACGAATACCCGAACGGTGTCATGTGCCACGTGGCTGAGCGTCAGATGCAAGGCGTGTTTACTGAAGTGGTTGACCGCGTTTTCTGTGAAAACGGAAGTCTTGAGGCCCCGACGCGTGTGATGACCAAGGATGTGACAGGGAAAATTACTTGGGCTTATCGTGGTCAACCGGAGAACATGTATCAGGTCTGCCATAACGAGTGGATTGCCGCGATCCGTGCTGGCGAAGAAATGAATGCCGGTGAGTTTATGGCGAACAGCACCATGCTGGGGCTGCTCGGTCGTGAGGCAGCTCACTCCGGCCAGCGTATTACTTGGGAGGAGCTTTGGGCGTCCAATCAGGATCTGGCGCCAGATGCTCTCAAGCTCAGTGACAAACATCCGGTTGCCCCTGTGCCGATTCCGGGCACATACAAATTTAGCTAGAGGCTCTTACTCTCCCGTCTTCGGGAAAACTTCTAGATCGTTTCAAAGGCCGCTCGGGGTTTCCCTGCAGCGGCCTTTTTGCGGCTTACTCCGGCCGTTAGATTTTTGTAAACCGCTCCAACAATTCAACGTGGCAGTTGAGAAGGGGGGAAAACCATCGCAGCAAGACCTCGTATCAACGATTTGCAAATCCAATAAATAAAACCGATGACAGCCGCACACATTCCGATCGCGACTACGATGATGAGAAGCAAGAATCCAAGAATCAGCCACAACGGCCACCAGCGAGCATCGACAGCTTTCACCTTGCCCTGCCAGCTCCGCCAAGCACTGTGTGGCTCGGATGAGCCTCTGGACCGTTCTTGGTGAGGGATTTCCGATTGGATCGAAATTCCGTCTATCTCCACCACTTCGGCTTCGATGGTTGGTTCCTCATGACTCATTGGGGGAAGTCTAAAAGGTCGAAACGATTTTGTCCAAACAAGGTGGAACCATTGATCGTGAAAAAAAGAGCGGCCCGACCGATATTCCCCAGGGAAAACCCAATAACCCGGGGCCGTCTCAGGCGGACCGCTCAGTTATAAATACAGCACCGCTTATGCCATTCTTTCGTTGATTGAGGCTTTTTAGCAGGTATTTTCTAAAAGAAAAATCAGTTCGTTCTGATTGGGGCCTACACAGGGCAAAAAATGCTCCCGGCAGGAATCGAACCTGCATCTAAGGTTTAGGAAACCCTTGTTCTATCCGTTGAACTACGGGAGCTTGGAGGGCAATCTGATAGGCGGTTCTGAGATCCGGCGCAAGCCCTAAGCCTTTGTGAGGAAATCGATGGCTCGGCGTTCAGACCAATATTCTCTGCCGCCACCGAATCCGATGTGGCCACCTTGGACTGGGAC
>Ga0307939_1000393_pt1 | contig 25568 bp, 20 predicted proteins | sample OrgLakmetagen122_FD_201844 | JGI IMG/M metagenome (GOLD analysis project Ga0307939, IMG submission 201844) | Saline water microbial communities from Organic Lake, Antarctica - #122 | ecosystem: Environmental > Aquatic > Non-marine Saline and Alkaline > Saline | place: Antarctica: Organic Lake... | reverse complement strand
CTCCACAGCGGTCATCATGATGACTGGGATTTTGGAAAGAGTTTCATCTTTGCTCCATTCATCCATGACCTCGAAGCCATCCATCTTGGGCATTAAGCCGTCAAGAATCATGATGTCAGGTGGATTGTTGCGTGCCGTCTCAAGCGCTTCCTTACCATCGAAGGCTGAGTTTACGGTGAAGCCAGCTTGATTAAGAAAGAACTCAAGCACTCCGTGAATGACTTGGTCATCATCGGCGAGTAGGACGGTGCAACTGCCCTTTTTGACTGGGGTCTTTGTCTTATTGGGTGTCTTGGGCGAGCGGAGTACGCCGTCAACCTGTGCAACTAGCTCCGTGAGGTTGCAATCTTCCTTATTGATGAAATGTGTGGCTCCGGCATCCCAGGCCGCTTGAACCATCCCGGAAAAGTAAGACGAATTAGAGACTACGATCACAGGTAGATCAGCGAGGTTTTCTTCCGAGCGGATGAATTCCAACACACCTACACCGTTCATATCAGGTAGGATCAGATCGAGAAGAATGGCATCCGGCCGTGCGGCTTGGAGCGATTCAATTGCAGCTTTTCCGTCATTAGCGGAGCTAACTTGATAGCCGGCAGACTCAAACTTTTCTTTGAAGATTTTTGTGATGAAGTGATCGTCATCAGCTATCAATAGATGTTTCATATTATGTGTCGAATCAAGCTTGTGGGTTAGGCTAGGTGATTTTTAAGAAAAGTGCGAGTCACTTCTAGTCCGTTTTTGATTTCCTCATGAAGTTTCGCGGCGCCTTCGAAATCGTCTTCTCCGCGAAGATGCTCGAGGTTGCCGAGTGGTTCCACTAAAACGACGATTCCACATGTCGCGGAGGAACCACGGAGTTTATGAGATAATAGGCGGACTGTAGCCATGGATTGGCTTTCGATTGCGGCCCCAATAGAGGTGATGATTTCCTCAGCTTGTTCCAGATAGGCATCGGAAAGTTGCCTCAAGATATCTTTATCTCCATCTGTTATTTGCTCGAATCTTTCGATATCTACGGGTTGTGACATGTCGTTTCTCATGGTTTTTGTATTTCTGTTTTGACGCGCCTGAGAAGCGCTTCGAGGTCCTCGAGTGAAATGGGCTTACTTACGTAATCGTCCATTCCTGCGTTGAGACATTTTTCGCGGTCGCCCTCCATCGCATTCGCGGTCATCGCGACGATGAAGGGCGGATTCGTTTTGTTTTTCTTGATCTGTTTCGTTGCCTCGTATCCGTCCATTATAGGCATTTGGCAGTCCATGAGAATAACATCGTAATCTTTTTCTTGTGTGGCTGTGACCGCTTCTTCTCCGTTTTCCGCGACGTCTGCGGTGAGACCTAATTTCTTGAGCTGAAGCAGTGTGACTTTGCAGTTCACCGGATTGTCCTCTGTTAGAAGGATGCTGAGCGAGTCCGCCGTGGAGGCTTGTGCTTGCTGCGGCTGCTGTGTTTTTTTCGTTTGATCGATAGCTTTGCCGCTGAGAACGGACAGTAGCGTCTCTTGAAGCAGACGTTGTTTCACCGGCTTCACAAGGTAAGCTTCGGCACCATCTTCTTTTAAGGTAGCGTAATCCATACCGTCTCCCAACGAACTGAGCAGTATAATCCGAAGTTTTGGAGCGGGAAATTCTTTGGAAATTATTTTCGCGAGCTGTCTGCCATTCATTCCGGGCATTCGCATGTCGAGAATCGCGAGATGAAATGGATCCGATCCTGCATTCTCCCGTTTCAGTAGTTCGAGAGCTGCTTCGCCCGATTCCGCGCTTTTGGAGCGAATATCAAAATTAGCGAGGTGTGACTCTATGATTTCGCGGTTCGTCGCGTTGTGATCGACGATGATTACTCGGAGATCCTTTGGGAAGTCCGTCAGCAGCGGGGTTTTGGTCTCGGGTAACAGGTTTTTTTCAAACTCGAGTGTGAAGCGGAAAACGGAACCTTCGCCGATTTTGCTTTCAACTCCAATTGTTCCTCCGAGCGCTTCAACGATCTGGCGGCAGATGGTCAGGCCGAGACCTGTGCCCCCGTATTTCCGCGTATCGGAATCATCTGCTTGTTTGAAAGGATCAAAAATATACGGCAGGGCATTTTCGCTAATTCCAATACCTGTATCACGAATTTCAAACTGAAGCGTCGTATGCGTGTCCGTCTCAGCAGTGCTCAATACGAGCAGTGTGACTTCTCCTTGTTCAGTGAATTTCACCGCGTTGCTGAGGAGGTTGGTGAGGAGCTGTCGGAGTCTTCCGCTATCGCCAGCGAGGTCGCTGTGGATGTTCTGGCTAATAAAGTAGTTGAGCTCGATTTTCTTGCTGCGTGCAGTGTTCGTTACAATATCAATCGACGCTTCCAAGGCCTCATGAAGATTGAAGTTTTCGCTCTTGAAGCCGAAGTTTCCGGATTCAATTTTGGATGAATCAAGAATGTCGTTAATGATGCCTAGCAGGAGGTCAGCACTGCTTCGTATGATGTTGAGTTGATCCGATTGTTCTCGGTCGAGCGCTGTCTGGGAGAGTATCTCGGAGATTCCAATGATTCCGTTCATAGGAGTTCGGATCTCGTGACTCATGTTTGCAAGAAAACGGCTTTTCATGCGAACGGACTCCAGCGCGGCATCGCGGGCTTGAGATAATTCGTCCAAGAATCGTTTCCGCTTTGAAATATCCCGCGAGGAGACGCAGAGCATCTGTTTATCACCTCTCGCGAGGTAGTTGGCGATCAGTTCGACAGGGACTAGAGAGCCGTCATTGGCATTTTGGCGGCACTCAATCATCACAGTGCCTGCTTCCTGAGCCGAATTCCAAAAGGCCTCCCAGCCCCGCTTTTTGACTACTGGGAGGATGTCTTCGGCTTTCAAAGCACGTAACTCAGAAGGGGAGTAACCGAGCATCTGACAGATCGAGGAGTTGACGTAAATGATGCTGGAGTCGGGGGAGAGCCAGAACATGCCTTCGTGTGCATTATCGACAGAGAACTGTGTAAACCGCAGGGCTTCCTCACTACGTTCTCGTTCGGTGACTTCTTTGAGGAGTTGGTTATTGGCGGATTCAAGCTCGAGTGTGCGCTCTTTGACTCTCAGTTCCAAAGACTCGGCGTAAAGACGATTCTCATCGATGAGCTGCGACTTCCGCACCAAGGCGTGAGCTGACTGCACGACCTCGACTGGATCAAAAGGTTTTTTAAGGATTAGGAAACGGTCGGTCTTACCAAGTTTGGTAATCATCTCCTCCCAAGTGTAATCAGAATATGCGGTGCAGATTACAATTTGCAGGTTCGGCGCAACTTCCCAAAGCCGTTGAGTGGTCTCGATTCCATCCCAACCTGGTGGCATACGCACGTCCACAAATGCCATGGAGAAGGGGCGGTCCTCTTTGACGGATGCGATTACTTTTTCAAGCGCTTCGTCTCCTTGGAGGGCGAACTCAAGATCGAAGCTTTCTCCGTTTGTTAAAATACTCTTATCGCCAAAAAAGTCAGCTTCGAGACTGTCAAATTCCTCGGAGGCTTTATCTCTTCCGAGAACTTTCCTGAAGTCTTCGTGAATCGCCTTATTATCATCGACGATAAGGATTCTTTTTTTCGTATCTTCGCTGGTATCGATACCTTGGGGGGTGATCATATTCCTTTTGTCTCTGGGTTTTGGTCCTTAATAACGGGAAGGCTTAATGAGAAAGTCGACCCTTTTCCGGTTCCTTCGCTCATTACCGTGAGATTGCCGCCCATTTGTTTCGCTGCCAGCGAGCTTCCGTGGAGGCCGAATCCATGGCCTTCTTTTTTGGTAGTGAAGCCGTGAGCGAAAATACGTGTCATATTTTCTCTCGGGATGCCGATGCCGTTATCGATGATATCGGTGATCACAAAATCGCCACTGTGACGGACATTGATAGTCACGCATTTCGGATCGTTGGTCGAATGCTCGCATGCTTGGCGAGCATTCCCGATGAGATTGATCAGGATTTGTAGAACCTTATGTTTTTCCACATCGACTAGCGGAACTTCTTGGTAGTGCTTTACGATTTCAACTCGGTGCCTCACGAACGAGTCTCCATTCATCATCAAACTGTCTTCAATCAGGTCTACAATCGCGAAGTGTTCCTGAACGCCTGACATCATCGCGTAGTTCTGCTGCATGCTGATCGTGTCGCGTATATGATCGATATTCTTGGATAGGAGGCTGATCTCAGTAAGGACTTCTTCGCGTTCTTTGTAGAGTTGGGCGGAAACCTTTTCCAAGAAACCCGGAAGCTTTTGCCCACGAGGATCTTCTTGGAAAAAGGTCGCAAAATCGGTGCTATTTTCGTCCAGTAGTTTCGCGGTTTTTGAAATTGTTCCGATCCTAGACTCTCTAACTTTGGTAAGTACGACCGAGCAGGACGTATTAACGCTGTTTAGTACGTTTCCAATGTCGTGAATCACGTTGGTGGCGACTTCTGCCATGCCGGCGCGACGCGAAGCCTCCACAAGTTTACTGTGAGTGGCCTCCAAGTCGGATACCGCATGTTTCAACTCGGAAATATCGCCTGCGATACCGATGTAGCCTGTGATTTCTCCGCTATTGTTCCTCAGTGTTGTGATCGCCAAGTTCACTGGTATGCGGGCAGAGTCTTTGCGAATGTAGATCCACTCTGATTGTTCCGCGACACCTCTCCGTGATCGTGCGACAAAGACGTCAAAGCCGGGCTTGATTTCATCTCCAAGCTCTTTGGATAGAGCGGCTGCACGTTGTTCCATTTCAATAGGGTCATGGAAAGCTGCGAGACTCATCTTGTTAATGACTTCATCAGCGCGGTATCCGAGCATTTTTTCAGCTGCGGGATTGAAGCTGGTAATAATCCCTTTCGGATTGGTTGAGATAACCGAATACGCGGCGTGTGTTACGATGCCGCGCTGCAGCTCGGTTACTTCTTGGAGGGCTTGTTCTGCCCTTCTTCTTTCGCTGACTTCTTCGGTTAGCTTCAGGTTGGCTGTGGTGACTTGATAGGATCTAGCGGTAGCACTCCGTGCTAAATGAATGGAAAGTCCCAAGAGTCCCGATGACAAAATGCCAAAGACCATCACTGCTTCCGGGTAAGGTGTGCCGAGACTTGAGAGTGACTCGTCATCGGGCTCCACCTCGAGATTCCAGAGTAAGCCGTGAACCGCTATTTCCAGTTTTGTTCCGTAAGTCCCAAGCGTTTTATCAGTATATCCCTCACGCCTATATAGTTCGCTTCTTCCTTCCTTAATTGCCACGGAATAGCCGGCGGCGATGTTCGGAGTCAAAATGGAGTCTAAAAGGATCTTCAGCTCAAATGTGCCGACAATGAAGCCTTTGAACTCTCCGTCTTTGTAAATCGGCACTGGAAGTATCATACCAAGTTCACCGTTACCGAGTCGGATCGCCCGGCTAAACTTGGATTTATCGCTCTTGAGAGCATCATCAAATGCCATTTGTTCCCGACCACTGACGTTGAGAACCTGAGTTTGCGTTTCGCTATTTTGGGAGTTTGGAGAGACCCATTTCATACGGGTTTCTGGATCTGCCCACGAGATCTCATAGTATCCTGGAAAGTCCTTGATGTAGTAAAGTGCATCGTCTTCCCATACTTCTTTGTAAATCTGTGGAGAGTATTCCCAGCGCCGTGCCATGCGCTCCAGAGCAAGCAGGCGTGATTCGAGCCGAGAAAAGATTTCGTTGCGCACGATCTCCGCGTTAGCAGAGACGGTTCTTACAATTTCCCTTTCCTCCCGCAGTGAGAGAGAGTTCCACAGAATTACGGTTGCGGTGGCTGCGGAGAGAGTGGCTGCGACGGAAAGCCAGCGGGGAGTGGTTCCAGTTGATGCGTATTCGATACGCCATGCGAGAGCCATCAGACCGAGACCTATGAACATGGCACCAGAGCCGGTGTGCATGGCCATTTGTGTGAAGCGCCCCCATCCTTCTGAACCAGATAATCCTGTTATATAACCGAATACAGCCATCGCGCCGAGTGCGAGAACGATGGCTCCGAAAAGACCGCATATGAAGGTGCAAGACTTCGGGCGGGTCGTCAGAGAGACCAAAATGATAGAGGTCCCGGCGAGGCAGAAAACCACCGAGGTGAGTGGAGACATCCTGCCGGGATGAGACGTATCGGTGAAAATATAGTGCTCTAGGAAGATTTCATCGATGCCGAGATTAACCCCCAAGAGATATTGGGTTAGGGTCAAATAAGCGGTGACGAAGGTGATGATGCCGAGCGCCAGAGCCGGTTTGTATTTATCATAACAAGCGCTTCCAATGGCCAGTCCGGAAAGTAAGAAGCAGAGAGCCGCGTTGAGCTGCATGGGTGCCATGGATCCGTAGATCTGAACCAATGCAGGCATATGCAGATACCAGCCAACGATCACCGCAATGCCCAGCAACGCCGTGATCATCGCCGCGATACGCGCGGTCATCACCACATATATGGGAGTTTTTCTAATGGGGTGGTGCATGCTGCAATATTTTCCCTGTCCGAGTATTATTCCTCAGAGGTTTTCGTATGAAAGAAAGGGTGGTTGGGGCTAATTGATCTTGGATAAAAGCAGTAATGCAAATTTTTGGCGAACTCCTTTTTCGAGCGATTCAGCAATGCTTTGAGTGGTTTTTTTGATTCGAAAAGGGGTGTGTCAGCAATCAGATTCCATAGCTGTGGAGGGTTTTGGGTAAAATGTCGTTGAGAGCGGCGGGGAAAAGGCTAGAGCTTGTGCGTGAATACTTGGGAGAAGGCGGTGGAGATTTTGAAAGCAGCGGTCATTGCTGGGGTGCGTGAGTTCGTAGTCTGCGGAGGCGCGCGCAATGCGGTGCTGCTGGAGGTTCTCTCGAAAATGGAGACGGCGGGCAAGGTGCAGGTGTGGAGCCATTTTGAAGAGCGGTCGGCAGGTTTCTTCGCGCTTGGCCGGACTATGGCAACCGGCCAGCCGTGCGCGGTGGTGGTCACGAGCGGGACAGCAGTTGCGGAATTGTTACCGGCGGCGATCGAAGCATTTTACCAAGCCCGGCCCTTGGTTCTGATCACGGCGGATCGACCAGAGACCTTTCGCGGCAGCGGTGCTCCTCAAGCCATCGAGCAGCTGGGGATATTCTCGGAGTATGCCTCGATGGATCTCGGTGCATGGCAGGGAAAGGGGCCGCTACATCTGAATCTATGCTTGGATGAGGCATTCACGATAGGTGGTGAATCGTTCGATGATTTAGAGGCGGGTGTTTTTCTCACGGAGTTCGGAAAACCCAAAGTCGGGGAGATCGCGAAGTGGCTGCGCCAGCCATCGTTACGTGGGTTAGTGGTGATGATTGGAAATTTGGAATTGGAAGAGCAGGAGGAGGTGTTCCATTTCTGCGAAGTGCTCGCTGCGCCCGTGGTTGCGGATGCGTCCAGTGGATTACGGGAGGCGCTTCAGCATTTAATGGTGATTGATGCGGATGAGGTTTTGCTTCAAAAGCCGCCAGCCAAGGTTCTCCGCTTGGGGGGAGTTCCATCCGGTCGTTTCTGGCGTGATTTGGAAGATCTGCCCAAGATGGAAGTTTGGTCGGTTTGTCGCAATGGCCTCCGTGGCTTGGGACGGGAAGCGCAAGTGCTTCAGGGAGCTTTGGAAAGAGTCATTCCAGCGCTTGGTGAACCGGAAGAAATGGGAGATGTGGATGAGGTGCTCGTGGATGCGGAGGCGAGAGGCCAACGAATCGAGGAGGCGCTTGAAGCCTATCCAGACAGTGAACCGGGATGGATACGCATGCTTTCGGTCTACGCGGCGGTCGGCTCCAGTGTTTATCTCGGAAATAGCCTGCCAATTCGAGAGTGGAATCGCTATGCTCAATGGGAGCGACCGGTGAGAAACGTGAGGGTGAATCGTGGAGCGAACGGCATCGATGGACAGATCAGCTCTTGGCTGGGATCCAGCGCCGATGAGGAGAATGCCTGGGGCATTTTCGGAGACCTCACAGCTCTCTACGACTTGGCCGGATTGAAAATGCTGGCACAAGTGGAAAACCAAGGACGTGTTCTGGTGGTGATTAATAACAGTGGCGGCAAGATTTTCGATAAAGTCACGCGCTTGGAAGCAATGAGCTCGAAAGCGAAGTCTTGGATGAAAGCCGAAACAGCCGTGGACTTCAGTGCCTTGGCCCAAGCATTTGGGCTTTCCTACAAGCGCGTTTCCCGAGTGGACGAATTTGACGGGCCAGATGAGGATGGTAAAACGCTATTTCTGGAGGTTGTTCCAGATTCTAAGTTCCCCCTCTGAAAATTCGTTCTACAGCTATCCCCATGAATCATCGCCAATACATGTTTCCTTTTTTCGTTGCCCTCCTACTTTCCGTCTCGTTTGCCAGTGCAGGGAAGCCGAACTTCATCATTATTTTCACCGATGATCAGGGCTACGGTGACCTGAGTTCTTTCGGATCGGAAACCATCCGCACGCCGAACATCGACCGGCTCGCGACGGATGGGCGGAAGTTTACCAGTTTCCTTGTGGCATCATCTGTCTGTACTCCATCGAGAGCAGCGCTGCTAACTGGGAGCTATCCAAAGCGCGTGGGATTGCACAAGAGCGTGCTTTTTCCTTCTGCGAAACAAGGACTTAATCCCGAAGAACACACCATCGCCGATCATCTCAAGGCGCAGGGATACGCGACGGCCTGCTTCGGTAAATGGCATCTGGGGGATGATCCTGAAGTTCTGCCGACAGCACAGGGTTTTGATACCTATTACGGGATTCCCTACTCAAACGACATGAACCACCCGGACAACAAAGGTCGGCCGCGAGGCGGGCCGGAGGGGATGGACATCCTTTGGAATGACCCCGAATCGACTTTGACCCAATGGAAGACACCGCTGATGGAGGATACGGAAATCATCGAGCTGCCTGTCGACCAGCGCACGATCACGCGGCGCTACACGCAGAAGGCGATCGATTTTGCCACGGCACACGAAGATCAGCCTTTTTTCATCTACCTCCCTCATTCGATGCCGCATATCCCACTTTATGTCCCCGAAGAGATCCGCGACCCTGATCCGAAAAACGCTTATATCAACGTCATCGAGCATATTGACGCTGAGGTGGGCCGCTTGCTGGAGGCCCTTGATAAGTTGGATCTAACAAAGAATACCTATGTCATTTTCACCTCAGACAATGGTCCATGGTTGAAGTTTGAAAACCATGGCGGTTCCGCAGGTCCGCTGCGTGATGGTAAGATGAGTACTTTCGAAGGAGGCCACCGGGTTCCGTTTATCATTCGGGGGCCGGGAATTCCCGCGGGCACGGTCTGCAACGAACTGACGTCATCGATCGATATACTCCCGACTATCGCCTCGATCACCGGTCAACCGTTGCCCGAGGGTCGGAAAATCGACGGCTTGGACGTGTCCGGTCTCTGGACGGGTGCACTAGAAAAATCTCCCCGCGAGGAATTTCTTTATTTCTCGGCTGGGGGAGAACTGGAAGGGATTCGTCAAGGTGGGTGGAAGCTGCTGGTGAAAGGTAATAAGAAACAGCAGGAGCGGGTTCTTTTCTTTGATTTGGAGAAAGACCTAGGCGAGCAGAACAACGTCGCGAGTGAATTTCCCGAGGCTGTGAACCGTCTCCAGGCGCGGATGAATGAAATCGACGCCGAAATTACGGATAACGCGAGGGCTCCTTGGCGGAAGAATTGAATATTCCTTAAGTGAGCGTTACATTTGGGGCATTTATTGTGTGGAAATGGACTCACGGGGCATGTCATTCCCTCCCAAAATACCTACCGCTGACCTAGAATAGCTACCCGTCAATCCATTTTCACAGAACAATAGGTGAAGATGGGTGAAAAATTACCTTGGAGATTTGGCCTCAGCCTTTCTACCCTCCCGCCACCGAAGATACCGATATGGCAAAAAAAGATTTCACGATTTTGAACAAACTGGGCATCCACGCCCGTCCGGCTGCGCAATTTGTCAAAATGGCAAACCGCTTCAAGGCGGACATCATGGTCGAGAAGGATGGTGAGGAAGTGGATGGCAAAAGCATCATGGGACTCATGATGCTGGCAGCTGGGCACGGCTCGGTGATTTTGGTCAGCGCAGAGGGCGAAGACGAGGACGCGGCGCTTGAGGCGATCGGGGATTTGATTGAGCGCAAGTTCGAGGAGGATTGAGGCGGTTGTTAGAAATTTAGATTTATGTCAAAGATAACGATTCTATCCGGAGACGGCATTGGCCCGGAAGTGATGGCGCAGGCGCTTCGCGTTCTGGAGGCGGCGGAAGAAAAATTTAATTTCAGCATCGAGAGAAGCGAGCACCTTGTTGGCGGTGCGGCGATTGATGATGGCGGGCACCCGTTACCACCTGAAACGGTGGCTGCTTGTGAAGCAGCTGATGCGATCTTGTTTGGTTCGGTCGGTGGACCGAAGTGGGAAAACCTGCCACCAGATATTCAGCCAGAGCGCGGTGCACTGCTGCCCCTGCGGAAACATTTTGGCCTATTTGCGAACCTCCGCCCGGGCGTATGCCTTCCGGCGCTGACCGATGCCTCGCCGGTGAAGCAGGAACTCATCGCCGATGGTTTTGACGTGCTCTGCGTGCGCGAGCTGACAGGCGGAATTTATTTCGGATCCCCTAAAGGGCGTCACGAAGAAGACGGTGAGCCAGTCGCGCTGGACACGATGATTTATAAAAAGAGCGAAATCGAACGCATCGCGCGTATCGCCTTTACCGCTGCGATGGGCCGCAAGAAGCGCCTGCTCTCCGTGGACAAGGCCAACGTGCTTGCGTCTTCCGTGCTATGGCGCGAGACCGTAATCGAGATTGCCAAGGAATTCCCCGAAGTAGAGCTCTCGCACATGTATGTGGACAATGCGGCGATGCAACTGATCCGCCGTCCCGGTTCATTTGATGTGCTGGTCACGGAAAACCTGTTCGGAGATATTCTCTCAGATGAGATGGCAATGATTTCCGGTTCGCTGGGAATGCTACCCTCCGCTTCGCTCGGCCAGCAGAAAGACGATGGTTTGTATTTCGGCCTTTACGAGCCATCCGGTGGTTCCGCTCCCGATATTGCGAAGCAAGGCATCGCCAACCCGATTGCACAGATTCTTTCACTTGCGATGTTGTTACGTTTCTCCCTTGGGAAAATCGAGGCTGCTGATGCGATCGAAGCGGCAGTCGCGAAGACCATCGCCGATGGTTTCCGCACCGGAGACATTGCGACCGGTAAAGACGGCGAGAAAAAAGTCGGCACCGCGGAAATCGGCGATGCCATTCTTGAACGCCTGTGAGGTTTGAACTTTCAGCGTCCTGTTTTCGTTTTCGTGTAAAGGCGAGATGGGCAGTGGCGCTGAGTGTTTTGTCTGTGGGCTGTGGTTTTCAAGCGCCGCAAGAAAACTTGGAGATCGATTCACCGCAGTCTTGGGCAGCCGTGGCGAGCGGGAACGATGGGGAGATCTCTTCCGGTTGGCTTTCGACGTTTCGTGACCGCGATTTAAAACGCAGCGTCGAGGAGGCGCTGAAGCACAATCAGTCACTCAAAGCTGCTGCAGCGCGGTTACGCGAAGCGAGTGAGCAGACAATCATCTCACGCGCGCGGCAGCTACCGACTCTGGATGCGGGGACGCGTGGCAGCGTGAGTGAAGGGCCGAATTTTTCCAAAAGCCAGAACTACGATTTGAATTTGGCAGCATCATGGGAGCCCGATCTCTGGGGACGGCTTCGTGATCTCACAAGTGCGGCTGTGGCTGATGAGCGTGCGGCAATAGAGGATTTCCGAGGAGCGAGGCTCTCTCTAGCGGCTAATGCTGCAAAGGGTTACACCAATCTCGTTTCTGCAGAGCAGGAAGTGGACTTGGCGGAATTCACCTTGGAGTCGTTTCAGAAAAACCTGCGAATCATCGAGCGTAATTATAAAGCTACGGGTGAGGGCGCGCTCGATATTCAGTTCGCCCGCACCAACGTATCCTCTGCGCAACGGAATCTTGAAGCGCGTCGGTTGGATCGTGAGGAAGCGGCGCGTTCGTTGGAAGTTCTGCAAGGTCGCTACCCCGGTGGGGAGACGCGTGGTGTGAGTGAATTGCCGGATCTTCCTCCCACGGTGCCTGCGGGAATTCCCGCCGGAATGGTGGAGCGCCGTCCGGATCTTGCTGCGGCCCGAGCACGAATCTTTGCTTCGGCGAAGAGGACGGATGCCGTGCGCAAAAGCTTGTTGCCAGACTTTTCCATCACGGGTTCGAGCGGAACAGCCGGGCCTCGGTTGAGCGATCTGCTGAATGCGGACTTTTTGATTTCGACGATCACGGGCCGGCTTGACCAAATCCTTTTTGACGGCGGCGAGCGCGCAGCTCTAACACGAGCAGCTTTGGCGAGGAACGAGCGCTTGGTTTACGAATATGCGCAGCTTGCCCTGCAGGCGTTTCGTGAGGTGGAAGCGACACTTTCCGCAGATCGCTCACTCGCAGCTCAGGAAAAATTTCTCGAAGATGAGGTCATCCAGGCAAGCTTGGCCGAGACGCAATCTGAGCGTGATTATGCGGAGGGAATTAATCCGAACATCCTTTCTGTGCTCGAAGCCCAGCGGCGTGCTAACAATGCTCGCGCTGCGATTATCCGTCTCCGCAATCAACGGTTACAAAACCGCTTCGATCTGCACCTCGCTTTGGGCGGGGATTTTCGCACGCGGGCTAGGTGATCGCTTGAGTTTTAGATTTCTAGTGTGAGCTGCTTTATCGAAAAGCGGCGAATGAGAAATTCCTACCGTGCATGCACCCCTGTTTGAGGAATTGTTTCGACACGATGAATACGAGATGGAAAACTACTCCCAATCTATTGTTCATGTCACAACAGTCACTGCTTTGATTCCGGAAATCTTTGATTCCGGAAATCTTCTTCGGAAGCTGGGTGTGAATTCCGTCTTTGAATGGCCTGCCGATAATTCACAATTTTCGCGAAATGTCGGAAATATGAACGTTTGGCAAGGTTCCTGCATCGAACACCTAAAACCTAACTAGCTTGAATACTCACTATGGAAATTAAATACGACAGCGGCGAATTCTTCGACGAAGCATTTGATGCAAACGGCAAGCCGCGCCCGCATTACCAACATTTCTTCGACCGTCTCAGTGAGATGTCGCCCGAAGAATTTCACCAAAAGCGGGAATCGGTCGATCTCGCGTTTCTCCAGCAGGGAATCACTTTTACGGTCTATGGTGAGGAGAGTAGCACCGAGCGGGTTTTTCCGTTCGATCTCATGCCGCGCATTATTCCGAAGAAAGAATGGGATCATCTTTCCGCTGGTCTTGAGCAGCGCATCACCGCGCTGAATCTTTTCCTGAAGGACATCTATCACGACCAGAAGATCGTGAAGGACAAGGTTTTCCCAGAGGAGATTCTGAAAACAGGGAAGCATTTTCGGAAAGAGATGCAGGGAGTTAAAGTGCCCAAGGACATCTACATACACATCTGTGGCACCGATCTGATTCGCGATGACAAGGGCGAATACTTGGTTCTTGAGGATAATGGTCGCTGCCCTTCAGGCGTGTCCTACATGCTGGAGAACAGGCAGTCGATGAAACGTGCCTTCCCGCGCTTGTTTCCCCGCAGCGGGGTGCGCAGCGTGCTCGACTACCCAGATCACCTGTTGGCAGCGTTAAAAAATATCGCGCCGGACGGAGTTGATAATCCCACCGTGGCGGTGCTAACGCCCGGGGTCTATAACAGCGCTTATTTCGAACACTGCTTCCTCGCCCGCCAGATGGGAGTGGAAATTGTGGAAGGTCGCGATCTGGTCGTGGAAAACGATGACCGCGTTTACATGAAAACCACTGAGGGCCTGAAGCGCGTCGATGTGCTATACCGCCGGATCGACGATGATTTTATCGACCCCGAGGTCTTCCGCAAAGACTCGATGCTGGGCGTGCCCGGACTCGTGCGTGCCTACGTGAAAGGCAATATTGGTCTCGCAAACGCGCTGGGGACCGGCATTGCCGATGACAAGGTGACCTACTGTTTCGTGCCGGATATGATCAAATACTACCTCGGCGAGGACCCTATTCTTCCGAACGTCGAGACCTGGCTGCCTTATCGTGAGGACGACATGAAATATGTCATGGAGAACATGGAGAAGCTGGTCGTCAAAGCAGCCAATGAAGCAGGAGGCTACGGCATGCTCATCGGTCCTCATGCGACGCAGGCTGAGGTCGACGAATTCCGCGTGTTGGTAAAAAACAATCCTCGCGATTTCATCGCCCAGACGCCGATTTCACTTTCCCGCCACCCGACCTACTGCAAAGGCGCATCCGATGCAGACGGAGATTTTGACGGTCGTCACATCGATCTTCGCCCTTACATCGTCTGTGGTGAGAAAACAAAAATCATTCCTGGCGGGCTGACTCGCGTTGCCCTGCGGAAAGGCTCGCTCGTTGTCAATTCCTCACAAGGCGGTGGCAGTAAAGATACCTGGGTCACGAACCATGACGACTGAAGCCGCATTCATGACCCTCTAAAACATTTAAAAGAACCAACCCTACCCACAACTTATGCTTTGCCGCGTCGCCGATTCACTTTTCTGGATGAGCCGCTATATCGAACGTGCTGAAAACACGGTTCGACTAGTGGACGTCACCCTCCAAACCATTCTCGAGTCTGAGCATGGCAGCGAGGAAATTAGCTACACTCATTGGACACCCATTCTCACCGCGCTTGGAGATATTGAACTTTTCGAATCCCAGCACCCCGAAAGGTCGAGCCATGATGTGACCAATTTCCTGACCTTCTCGAAGGATAACCCGAGTTCGGTTTTTAACTGCATCGCTTTCGCCCGTGAGAACGCGCGCATGATACGCGACCAGATCTCTTCCGAGATGTGGGAAACGATCAATCGCATGTATTTGTTCCTGAATAACACTGATGCTGAAAAGGTGTGTAGAGAGCTTACCTTCGATTTCTTCCATAAGATCAAAGAGTTCTCTTTGCTTTTCCAAGGGATCACTGAGGCAACCTTTCCACACCAGATCGGGTATGAGTTCATCATCTGTGGGCGGCAGATCGAGCGAGCGGATAAGACCTGCCGTATTCTGGATTCAAAACGATACATGCGTTCGAACAATGATGAAGAGAACGACGCCTTGGACGCAGCCCAGTGGGCCGCATTACTCAGGGGTTGCAGTGCTTTCGAGGCATATCACCGAATCTACGCTTCCGAGGTGGTCGGCGATCATGTCAGGAAATTACTCATGCTCTCGCGTGACTTCCCGCGCTCCGTGCTGTTCTGCGTGAATAAATTACAGCTAGCGATGCATGCCATTTCCAAGTGCCCAATCACGTATTTCTCCAACGAGGCAGAACGAAAAATGGGTATGCTTATTTCCCGTCTCAACTACGCAACTGAACATGACCTCAGCGACAATAAATCCGATCAACTCATCGAAGATATTGAAGACGCTCTAGCTGAGATCGCCGTAGAGCTGAGCAATCGCTACATGTTCATGGAGATTGTCGATCCCGTCGCGGAACTCGTGGAGGGTTGAAATACTTTTGACAGAGGGGCTCCAAATAACCGTAGTTCGTTTTCCTGCTCTGGCGTTGGAAGACGCGTTCCCGGAAAAATCCAAACCATGTCAACCACCGTTGCTCTCAACCACACCACCCGCTACACCTACGCTAGGCCGGCGGAGCACTCCGCGCAGACGATACGACTGCGGCCGTCTCCGCATTGTCGTACGCCAATTCTGAGCTATTCGCTTAAAATCACTCCCGATAAACATTTCTTTCATTGGGTTCAGGATCCGCAGGGAAATTTTCTCGCGCGTGTGGTATTTCCGGAAACGATTTCGGAGCTCAATGTAGAAGTGGATCTTGTCGCCGATCTGGTGCCGGTGAACCCTTTTGATTTCTTCCTTGAGGATTATGCGGAGAATTTCCCCTTTGAATACGATGCGACCTTACAGGACGAGCTCGCACCCTATCTTAAGCAGCCTGTCGACGGTGGTCCGGCTTGGAGAAAATTTATCGATTCCATCGACATCACACCCCGCCAAACCATTACGTTCCTTGTGGACCTAAATCAGCGGTTGAATCAGGTAGTGGACTACTCCACTCGTATGGAGCCCGGTATCCTGACACCCGAGCAGATCCTGGATCGCGGTATCGGTTCCTGCCGGGATTCCACATGGCTGATGATCAATGCACTTCGGAACTTCGGCCTAGCGGCCCGTTTCACATCGGGCTATTTGATCCAGTTGGATCACGAAGATAAAGTCACCGGGGCCTTGGAAGATGTCGTGGATCTTCACGCATGGACGGAAGTCTATCTCCCCGGTGCTGGCTGGATCGGGCTGGATGCGACGTCCGGTCTGCTCGCGGGCGAGGGCCACATTCCTCTGGCTGCCTCTCCCAATCCAGTCTCGGCAGCTCCTATTACCGGATCGACCGCAGCCGTCGATACGGAGTTTGAGTTTAGCATGTCGATCACGCGGTTGTAGGGGACTCGGCCAAAAAAAACCTATTTGGGTATGAATTTAGACGAAGTCCTTGGACTGCGGAAGCCTGCTGCTGATTTCCGCCATGCAGCCTTGCCAGCGAGCGGGACAAGCCAAGGTTTCAGCGGGTATCTTCCGTGCTAATTCCGGCGGGTGCGCAGCATGGCTGCATTGCCCAAAAGCTACAGCAGGCTGAAGCGTCCAGGGCGCTCCGCACACCATTTAACCGGTTTATTTTTGGCCGAGTCCCTAAGTTCAAGGGCCCTTTTGTTCATCAGATAAACTCCCAGTACTACGTAGCCAAGAAATGGGGAAATCGTTTTTCCCCGCCTCTGCTTGAATCAAGTCCGTATGAGCTTAGGCTCTGGGTATGGAACTCGACTTACTAGGAAAACATGCCGATCGCGCCTACCCAGTCCTTGCCTCGTTAGTAACTCCGCGGCCCATTGCCTGGGTGAGCACGCTGAATGAAGATGGCGGGGTCAATCTCGCTCCGTTTTCCTTTTTCAATGTCTTCGGAGCAAACCCCCCGTTGGTAATTTTTGCTCCGGGAGACAAAGAGCAAGGGCTGCCTAAAGACTCTGCTCGAAACTGCAAGCGAACGGGCGAGTTTGTAGTGAACATTGTGGATGAGGCACTGTGCGAAGCGATGGTGAAAACATCGGCGACCAAAGATTACGGTATTAGTGAGTCGGAGGCGGATTCGATTGAGATGGTGTCTTCATCCGTTGTCGGGCCACCCCGTGTGGCTGCAGCTCCTGCCGCGCTGGAATGCAAAGTGCATTCGGTTCAGGAGATTGGAGGTAACCGCTTGATTCTGGGGATTGTGCATCGTGCGCACGTGCGTGACGAATTTTTTGATCAGGAAAACCTACGTGTGCGGGGTGAGTTACTACATCCGATCGGCCGAATGGCGGCACCAAACTGGTATTGTAAGACCGGCGATTTATTTGAAGTGGAACGGCCGGATTAGAAATTCCGGGAAGCTCTATTTCTGAAGGTGAACGAAGCAGCCTTTTTTATTCCCGACAACGATATCAAGTTTATTGTCTTTGTTCACATCTGCGGCCATGACTTGGCAACCGACTCCGCTGGAGTCGTCGATGATTTCCGGGGTGTATGAGGCTTGGCCGTTTTTTCGGTTGAGGAGGAAGGCGTAGAGGACTGCGGGCTGGTTTGGTTCTACGTCGCCTTCGGGACCATGTGCCCAGAAGCGTTTCCCGGTGATGATGTCCATGGTGCCATCACCGTTGATGTCTGCGAGATCGATGGCGTGCGGTTGGGTGAAGGTGATGCCGGTGGAGCCTTTTTCATCTGGAGTGCCGGTGATCAGGTGGCGTTTCCATGAGCCGTCTTGGGCTTGCTCGAACCATGCGAGGCCGAAGCCGTGTGCGTCGAGTGAGGTGATGACATCGGTGCGGCCGTCGGCATTCACGTCGTAGCCGAACATTTGGGCGCCGCCTTTGGTCCCAAATCTTGCTTCATGGAGCTTCCATGGGCTTTTTCCATCCCAGTCAGCTGGTTGCTCGCGCCAACCTCTAATTTCGAGGATGTCGGTGAGGCCGTCGCCGTTGATATCGCCGTGGCCGATGCCGTGGGAAAAACGCTGATAGCTTTTCTTATCCTTGGGGCTGATCGCGTTCCACTTCCAGAGTTCCGTGGGATTCTTTAGATCGATTGTGGCGTAGCCGATCGTGCCATTGCTCATGCACAGGAGGTCCTTTTGGCCATCCCCATCGATATCGGCGAGCATTGGAGATTCGTTATCGGTTACGGCGAGAGCGGTGTGGCGAATCCACATTTGCTCTGGCTTGCCAGGATTCTCATACCAATAGGTTTCTTTTCCGGGGAAGCCGATGACGAGATAGTCCGCAAGGCCGTCGCTGTTGAAGTCGCCAGAGTAGGATAGGAAATTGTCAGAGTAGGCGTTCGTCCTGCTTAGTCCGCCGGCAAATCCGGGGACTTCCTCACCGTCTTGCTCGAAGTTTTTTGTATCAGGGTAAATCTGGTGGGATGAGTTGAAATCCGGCCCAGCGAACCAGTAAGGTCCTGATAAAATATCCATATTTCCATCGCCATCCACATCCGCTGTGCAGGCTCCTTCAGCCCAAAAGTAACGTGAGAGTTGGTGCTTTTCCCATTTATCAGTGAGCGGTGGTGGCGTCGTGGAGATGATCGCGGTGGTGGCCGCTGCAGCAGCAATAAGAGGAAGTATGAGAGGTTTCATAAAAGGACCTACGGCAATTAGAGCGTGAATCTCGGTGATTGGCGGAGAAACTTCAGTGGGTTCTCATAAACAATTTTTTCGATTTGCTCTGCACTATATTTCCGGCGGCGCATTTCGATGGCGCATTTCGGGACGGCCATGGGATCGGAGACTCCCCAGTCGCAGGCGGAGTTCATCCAGATTTGTTCGGTGCCGTAGGTTTCGAGGATATCGATCGCGCGGTTCGGAGTGCATTTGCTCTCCGGGTAGAGCGTCATTCCCGCCCAGAAGCCGGCATCCATGACTTCCTTAACGGTGTGCTCCTCAACGTGGTCGATGATGACTTTGGAGCGGTCCAGTTTTGAAAACGAGGAGAGCGAATCGATGATCAGCTTGGTGCCTTTCAGTTTGTCCTCTAGGTGAGGCGTGTGAATCAGGATGGGAAGATCGTGGTCGAGGGCGATTTGAACGTGTTCTTCGAAAATTTTGAGTTCGCTTCGGGTGTTTTTGTTGAGGCCGATTTCGCCGATACCGAGGACGTTTTCCCGAGTGATAAATTCCGGGATCAGGGACATCACCTCACGTGCAAAGCCCGTATCATCAGCTTCCTTGGGGTTGATGCAGAGCCAGCAGAAATGTTTGATTCCAAAGCGCGCTGCGCGCTTTGGTTCGTATTCAGTGAGTTGCCGAAAATAGTCGTAAAACCCATCAGCTGAGGAGCGGTCGAAGCCTGCCCAGAAGGCGGGCTCACAAAGTGCTTCACAGCCAGCGATGGCGAGTTTTTCGTAGTCATCCGTGGTGCGGCTGACCATGTGTGCGTGAGGTTCGATGTAGCGCATGGGAAGAAAGGTAAGAGCTGAGAGGTTACTGCAAAAGGCTGTGGAAAGAAGATCATGCCAGTACGCCGGTTTTGCAAGGTTTCTCCCTTGAAGAGGAGGCGGGCGTTTGACGAAATAAAAATCGCGGTGCTCGGAATTACGAGCACCGCGAAATATTATAAGGGTTCTAAGCTTCGGTTGGCTTATTCTTTAGTGGCGACATCCCAGCGGAGGATGCGGCCCCATTTGTTCCACTCGGTGGTGACAACGTTGCCATCTTTATCGAAGGTGACGCCGTGCGGGGAGGTGGTGATGCCTTCGCGCCAGTCTTCGGGTTTGACGTTGTTGGTGTTGAATTGCTTGGGGTTATCGCTTGGCCCGAGGACTTTTACGACCTTGCCTTCTTTATCGAGGATGCTGACGCCGCTGGCGAGTTGGGCGACGACGACGTGATCGCCATGGAAATCGACAGCGCAGGGGCGGGGGATCTCCTCGGCAAATACACTGAGGAACTCGCCTTCGAGATCGAGGTGGATGAGGCGGCGGTTTTCGCGATCGCAGATGAGCACGCGGGCGGGCTCGTAGCGGTGATCGAAGGCGAATTTATGAGCGGTTTTAAAATTCCATGGTTCGCCTTTGCCTGCCGTGGTCCTCTTGAACTTACCGTCTTTATCGAAAATGAAGATGCGATCGGAACGGTAGCCGTCGACGATCCAGATATCTCCGTTCGGTGCGACATCAGCGTGGGTGAGGGCGAATTGCTTGCCGACCTCTTCAGGCATAGCGGAGAGAGGGATGTTGAGTAGAACTTCGCCGTCGATCCCGAGTTTGAGGAAGGCGGTTTCGGTATCCTTGAGACAAGCTGCGTAGATGATGTCTTTGCCGTCTTCTTGGACGATGGTGAAGCCGTGATGGTTATTGCGTGCGTTAGGAAGATTACGGAGGTATTTGCCTTCTGGGGAGTAAATCTGGATACCGCTTTTTTCGCCGCCGATAATGGAGACGTAAAATAAGCCTTCAGAATCCACATCGATTTCCCCGTGTGAGTCCCCGACGTATTCGAGTCCTTCGGGAGTTTTTAGCCAGTCTTTCTGGTGATGGAATTCGTGTGCTGTGGCGGCGGTGAGCATGGCGGCGAGGAGTAGTAGTGATTTCATGAAATTCTAAGTTCTAAATGTTAAACTCTAATGAAGATGTGGGACGTGGAGAGGTTTAGTTAAAAGTGAGGCGGGTGGCAAGGGTTGTGGGTGTTTGGGTTGCCGCGATTTCTAAATTGAGGGAATGGTTTTGAGGTTCTTGTCCCTCCATCTCCGCTGCCCTTCGGTTGCGGTTCCTTTCAGGCGCACTTGGGGCAGGTGCCGAAAAATTCAAGTTCATGATACAGCCCTTGGTAGCCGGTTTTTTCACGAATTTCGTTTTCAAGCTCGTGCACAGGGCAGGGAGCTTGGATGGCTTCAATTTTTCCGCAAACTGTGCAGATCAGGTAATCGCTGTGTTTGCCAGGTTTCAGCAGTGTGAAATAGGCGGCGCGCTCGTGTAGGCCGAGGCGGCGTATGATTCCTTTCTCGGTGAGCCGCTGAAGCAGTCGATAGACGGTGGCTTTGTCGCAGAGATCGGCGAGGCGGTCGGAGCTGGCAAGCTCGGCGAGCGTCATTGGCCGGGTGTTTTCGGCCAATGTAGTGAGTAGTTCCTCCAGCGCGTTGGTGCGGCGCAGGCCGAGATTGCGGCAGCGGTCGATGGCTTCTCTGACAGTTTCTTTTGGCATCTTTAGAAAAGCTTGGTTTGGGTGTCCTCAGGTTTCGAAGGTGGAATTGGGGCGCCGATTTTTTCGTAGGCAGCCGGCATAGCGGTGCGGCCGCGGGGCGTGCGCTGGATGAAGCCCTGCATGATGAGGAAGGGCTCGTGCACTTCCTCGAGGGTCGCGGCGTCTTCGCCGACGGCAACGGCAAGTGAGTTGAGACCAACGGGGCCACCGCCAAATTTATAGATCATGGCTTCAAGCAGGCGCTTGTCCATTTCGTCAAGTCCGTCAGCATCAATCTCAATCATGGCGAGGGCGGCGGCGGCGTTTTGTTGGTCGATGACTCCACTGCTGCGAACTTGTGCGTAATCACGGACCCAGCGCAGGAGGGCGTTGGCAACACGTGGGGTGCCACGTGAACGAGCGGCGATCTCGAGGGCACCTTCGCGGTGAATTTCGACATCGAGTAACCCGGCAGAGCGCTCGATAATATCAGCGAGTTCTTCGCGATTGTAGTAATCGAGGCGGTTGATGAGGCCGAAGCGTGAGCGCAGCGGTGCGGTCAACATGCCGGAGCGGGTGGTGGCGCCGACGAGGGTGAAGCGGGGGAGGTTGATTTGGATCGAGCGGGCGGAAGGGCCGGAATCAATGATGATATCGAGGCGATAATCTTCCATCGCGGGGTAGAGGTATTCCTCGATCGCGGGGTGGAGACGATGGATCTCATCGATGAAAAGAATATCGCCTTTTTGGATGTTGGTGAGAATGCCGGCGAGGTCCCCGGCTTTTTCAATCTGGGGCCCGGAGGTGGTGTGCATTTGCGTTCCTGCCGCGTTGGCGATGAGATTCGCCAAGGTGGTTTTTCCCAAGCCGGGAGGGCCGGAGAGGAGAACATGGTCGAGGACGTCGCCACGTTGTTTGGCCGCCTCCAGCATCAGCAGCACACGTTCTTTGACTTTATCCTGACCGATGAATTCGGAAAATGCAGGAGGCCTCAGTGAGACGTCGAAAGGCGTTTCGGGTGCTTCGGTGGTTTGCTGGTAGAAGTTTTCGGGCATGCGCAGGTGGCTTGTATTACCGCAAAGTCGCTAATACGCAAAGGCTGGGGTTGCGGAAGTTTTTGTGAGGTTACTCCGAGGATATCATTCTTCCGGCTCATTGCGCATGAAATCGGCAACCTGCTTGAAGAAGGAATCGAGAAAAGAGCGTGCGAATGCTGGGACTTGAGTCTCATCCATGGCCGCGGACATGAGCTCGAGCCAACGATCCCGCTCGGCGACACCGATTTTGAAATGAGCGTGGCGCATGCGCAGGCGAGGGTGGCCGCGTTTTTCCATGTAGTCGTTGGACGCGCCGAGCCGGAAGAGCATGAAATCGGCAAGACGTTCTTCCGATCCTTCCCAATCGTCGTCGGGATACATCGGGCCGATGAGGTCATCGGTGCGGACGCGGCGGTAGAAGGCCGCGACCATGGAGCGGATGCCGGCCTCGCCAATGGAATTGATGACGTCTTGTTCAGTGGGAGTCATGGGAGTCATGGGAAGAGTGAAGAGTGAAGAGTGAAGAGTGAAGAGTGAAGAGTGAAGAGTGAAGATCGCCGTTACATCCCGGCCTCGGCGAGGCGTTCGGTCATTTCGTGTTTCATGAGTTGGTCGGTGAGTTCGGCGAGGTCGCCGCCCATGATGGCATCAAGGCCGTGCGAAGTGTAGCCAATGCGGTGGTCGGTGCAGCGGCTTTGAGGGAAGTTGTAGGTGCGGATTTTTTCGGAGCGGTCGCCGGAGCCGATGAGTGAGCGGCGGTTTTCGGAATACTCTGCTTGTTGTTCCTGGAGTTTCTTTTCGTAGAGGCGCGTGCGCATGATCTGCATGGCCATCTCTTTGTTCTTTGTCTGGGAGCGGCCGTGCTCGCAGCGGACGTAGAGGCCCGTGGGAAGGTGGAAGATCTGAACGGCAGAATCGGTGGTGTTGACGTGTTGGCCACCTGCTCCGCCGGAGCGGCAGACCTCGATGCGGAGATCTGTCAGTTTAAGTTCCACATCGACGTCTTCGGCTTCTGGAAGGACGGCGACGGTGATGGTGGAGGTGTGGATGCGGCCTTGGGTCTCGGTGGCGGGAACGCGCTGCACGCGGTGCACGCCGGATTCGTATTTCAGGTGGCGGAACACTTCGTCGCCGGTGACTTTGAGAATGATTTCTTTAAACCCACCGACTTCTGAAGGGGAGCTTTCGAGGTGCTCGGTTTTCCAGCCTTTGGAGTCTGCGTAGCGTTGGTAGAGGCGATAAATTTCTCCAGCGAAGAGGGAAGCTTCGTCGCCACCTGCTCCGGCGCGTATTTCGATGAGGGCGTCGCGGTCTTCGTTTGGGTCTGCGGGGAGGAGCGCGTATTGCATGTCCTCACGCAGTTTTTCCAAGGATTTCTCAAGCTCCGGAATTTCCTCGGCGGCCATTTCAGAGAGCTCTTTGTCATCGGATCTGGCGAGTTCCTGGTTTTCCTCCAGCTGGGTTTCAGTAGATTGAAGGGTGTCCCAGAGCTCAAGGGTTTGCTGGAGCTTGCGGTGCTCGCGAAGGATTTCACGAGCGCGCTTCTGATCGGAGAAAAGGTCGGGATCGCCGACGGCTTCTTCGAGTTCCCGGAAACGGTCTTGGCGTTTGGCGATGAGTTGCGAGTAGTCCACTGAGTGAAAGAGTTCAGCTAATCCGGAAGCGGGCCAGCTGCGAACTGTTAACTGGGAAAAAGGTGGATGTCGAACCTTCGGAAGCGCAGGTGGTATATTCCTTTGGAACCCAGATGGATGTGAAGCTTAACTCTGCACTTTTAAGCGTTATTTATGCTTATTTTGCGAGAACCACCTCAAGACTCGGGCCGCTGGCCTCGGGGTGTTGACTGCTAGCGAAGGCGTGGACGAGGCTGTTTTCGCTTATCCCGTATGTTTCCCTTACGATGAGGAAACCGGACATACCCGTGGTGTCGCTGCGGAGAAATTCCAGAAGCTGTTTCGTTTCGAGCGTGCATCGCCCTGTTTGCTGACCGCGGTTGGTATTGAATTTTCCGAGTAATGTGACTTCCGAGCCATTGATCGCATTTTCATCACCGGCGATATATCCCGGCGCTTTCTCCCATTTGGGATTCTCTGAGTCCCATTTCTCACGGCTCTCGTTCGTGATCCCGTAAACCGCGAAGGTGATGGTTTCCGGGAGGTAGGCTGCGAAACCGAGTCCGCTGGGGACGAGATTGAGGTTCAGCCGCGCCGACTCGATCTCGCTTCCCCGCAAGTCGCCGAGGTTGATATTGAACAAGGCGCGCCGCTGCATATAACTATCGGCTTCCATCTTCACCAGGAGCATGCGGTCATCCACGTAGCCATCCCGGAGATTGCTCGATACCACTGTTGCTTCTCTGGAGCTTCTCAGTACGAGCGGCTTCTTATTTTCGGGAGCAAATTCCCTCGACGGCCGGTAAGCGAGAGGCGTCATGCCCTCTCGGTTGAGAGTCATCACCTGCCCGTCACTCAGTTGTTTCTCCTGATCGGTGACATCGTGCCGGATGAGCACACTGCCTTCCAGCACCTCGCAGGTTGAAGCGTCACCTTCCACCGCAACGCTGAACCTGGTTCCAAGATCCACGGTCTCGCCATGGGGCAGCTTGATGACAAATCCATGTGCAGATTCCGGCGCATCAACCAGCGCCTCGCCATTGAGCAGCCTGGCGCTCATGGGGGTTTCGATCACCAGCGATGCAGGTCCCACTAGGGTGACGAGTGCTCCGGAGTCGAAGCGGAAAAAGGCCATTCCGGACGCGAGGCTCACCTCGCCGGGTTCGATCCTGGAACCTTCTCCTTGCTTTGGCGGAACCTCCCAGATTGCGCTACTTCCTTTTTCTAATGTAGCTACGGTCACTACTGGTGCTTCACGGATGAAGATTGCCGTGATAGCCAGAAAAGCGATTGCTGCGGCGATCGCAGTCAATTTGACCGTGGGGTTCTGATACCACAGTTGTTTCTCTGCGGCCTCGAATGGTAGAACGAATTCCTCGGGCTGCTCGAAATGAGCTGAGAGTTCTTCCTCCATCCTCACTCTTGCTCGGTAGCGACTGCGAAGGGCTGGATCTGAGTGGAGGGCTTGCTCTAGTTCTGTGATGTCTCCTTGCCCAGCCTTGCCTTCGCGCAATCGCGTGAAGAGCTGGTCGAGTTGTTTATCGAAGTCGTTAAATGGCTCGCTCATGACATCTTTGCGATTTGAATTTTCCGTAAAATACATTCCCGCAGGGTGGCTCGGGTGCGTTCCAGCGACTTGTAGATCCCAGCAACAGGTTTCTGCAACCGCTCGCTGAGTTCCACCGCTGTGGTCTTCGAGGAAGTGTAGTATAAGCTGA